>Ga0209700_105839_pt1 | contig 20043 bp, 4 predicted proteins | sample SiratroredBW_FD_187528 | JGI IMG/M metagenome (GOLD analysis project Ga0209700, IMG submission 187528) | Root nodule microbial communities of legume samples collected from California, USA - Siratro red BW (SPAdes) (version 2) | ecosystem: Host-associated > Plants > Roots > Nodule | place: USA...
TTGCCTGCGGAGGGCAATATCCACTTCCAATATCAGTTCTGTTGTTGCCGTTTTGAGTGGTGCGAGCAGTTTGCTCGGTAATGAATACCATGAAGCCTTGCAGCAAAAGATAAGAGAGCCAAACCTTCTTCCATAAACCACTAAACCAACAGCGTTAACACACTGCACCTCCACTTCAAACAACCACCAACCTCTTTCTCCTTCCTCCATCTTCTCTTCACCACCCTAGTGCCACCCTAACGTCCAGCAACCCTCCGAACCACCACGCCTCACCTTAACCATGCTTCTCCACCTCTCTTCGCCATGCCACCAACAACCATCAATCTTTTACCACCTTTTGCCATGCCCTACTCCCAACCCGAGCCTCCATATGCCCAAAAACCCCACGCTGTAGCACCATTGAACCTCTTTCACCTTAACCATGCTCCTCCATAGCCACCGCGAGCCACCAAGCGTGGAAACCCACGTAGCAACACCCTCCATCCTTACACTTTCTCACTTACCACTGCACCTCGCATTCTCCATGGCACCATGCCAACCTTCCTCGCTGCTGAACCTTGTTCCATCACCGTTTTCGGCCTCCACCATATGTTCCTCCAATCTGCACCACCATGGGGGCTTCCACTGCTTGCCCTCCATACGGCCATGCACCTCCAGCACCTTCTGCTTTGTACCAAACTGCCATGAACGTCCCACCCTGCACCACGCATTTCCACAATCTCCCAACCAATGTCATGACGCCAAGCCAATACCCCATATCACCATGCTCGTCATCACTCTCCATCTCGCGAGCTTAGCCTTCAAACGGCGCCACATGTGCCCCTCCATACTGCCTTGAAACCTTCAGCACCTCCATTACGTTCACTGCACCCCACAAACGAACCGTCACCTTGCCATCACTACCTCCATGTTTTATATACACCTTCTCCACCATGGTGCACCACCGTATCAAGTCAGTAACGCCACAAGCACCCTGAACCGCCACCATGATGCACCAGTGCCCACCAAGGACCTCCGAACACCTCCACCATGCGCCCACAAGTCCGTTTTCCTCCCCAACCTTGATCTCGCACCTCCACCGATGCCCTCAAACCACCATCGTCACCTTATCGTCGACGTCTTTCGCCGTCGTTGACCCTGCCACCGTCGTTGGCCCTGCCGCTGCCATGGGCCACACCCTGTTGCCTTGAAGAAGGGCTGCCATGGCTGCCACCGCATTCACTGCGTCTTGTGCATACCTGCGAACCCTAGATGGTTCATGGTCAGTGGGGATGCTTCCTACACCCCACATATTTAGCCTTGCACCCCCAACCCCTACAATTACTAAATAGCCCTTTGGTAATAGGCAAGCCTTAGGTAGTGGAGTTATTTCCTGTACCTCCATTTATTAATTCTTGCACCTCCAGCTCTCGTCAATTACCAAAATACCCCTGCCAGTAGCTGAGTTGGGTTTACTTCCTACACCCCAGTAATTAGTAACTGCACCTACACTTCTCTAAATTCCGAAACTACCCCTATACCAAGAATTTCTATTTTTGCATATATGATCTTACTAAAGCCCAAGCTTTAAACTTGGCACTTTACCTCAAAGCCCAAGCTTTAAACTTGGCACCTTACTCAAAGCCCAAGCTTTAAACTTGGCACCTTACTCAAAGCCCAAGCTTTAAACTTGGCACCTTACTCAAAGTCCAAGCTTTAAACTTGGTACTATTTTCCAAAGCCCAAGCTTTAAACTTGGCACCTTACCCAAAGCCCAGCTTTAAACCCGGCATTGACGACATTCTTTTCCCTTACTTTCAAATCCAAGCCTTTTCAAGCTCTCAAAATTTTCAAAATATCAAAACAACCAACAACCTTATCATCAAAGAACTACGTAACCCTGATTCTCCACCCTTAAATGGAGATACGTAGGAGCGAGGTCAAATCCTCGTCGGGCCCTTCCTTAAAAAATATAGATATTTGTTTTGTTGTTATTTGTATTTTATTTTTGTTTAGGAAATTGTTATTTGTATTTTATTTTTAGGAAAAGATAAATATTTAGAAAAACCACATTCCTTTATTTTGCTTGTTTAATTAAAGGTACCGTCTTTTGACGGGCGTTGTGAGGTGCTTGTACCTTCCTCACACGTAACCGACTCCCGGACCTGAAATCTGGTTTTTGCTAACTTGCCTTATCTTGTTTTTGGTTTTCCATAATTTTCCTTTAATAAATTATGGTGGCGACTCCTCTGTTTTGAAAATGAAAATTATTTTTTGTTCGCCGTCCCCGTCGTGACCCCGGTTGTGACATATACATTTAATCTCAATTCAATTACTAATACCATAATCCATTCATCTTTTATCACATTTAATAACATTCAACAAAATATATTAATTGACAATATAATAATCCAATGAAAGTTCAACAAATTTTAATATTTAAAAATGCTTCAAAATATGATTTTCAATTTAGAAAACACTCTCCATTTAGAAACAATTAAAAACTTATTTTTCAAATTTAGCCTATCAAATTAAACACTGCAATTTGTTCAACCACCATTCTACTTACTTATTCAAAGGCATCAACTTGCTCAACAAATTTTAATAGTCTAACAATTTTTTTTTATCTAACAACCAAAGTATTTGCCTAAAAATAATTCACTTAGGGAGAATTCACTAGTCCGATAAAAAAATCTCAGATTTTAATTAACTAAATTTGGACGGTGATCAAACCACTGAAATTTCTATTGAAACAACTTGTAGAATGAATTTTACTTGCTCTAACAACCAAATTTCTTGAAATTTAAACTAATTAAATTTCATCCAGCTAGAGTTTTACTCTTAGTGACTCTAATTTAGAAATCTTGGAGAATATAACAAGTGATCCTTGGGTTCAAGCTACATTTTCTTCTTTATTTTTATACATTTTTTCTATTAATAATAAATAATCTATTAATTGAAAGTACGAAAACTTTACTTCAACCCTTTTGAAAATGAAATAACAATTTACTCCAGCTGATAAACATAATTTTGCTAGCCCTTATTTACAACAAACAAATGTATTACATTTTTTTCCAATACACCTAATAATATGTAGACGTTGGAGATTGTTTATAAATATACTTTTGACTACCTTTCACGTAGATAAATTAGTAAAATCATATTTACTCCTTTGTCGCTTACTGCACACTATTCCATATTGATTACGATTAACATATTCTAGACTTTGGTTTCAACCATAGTTGCAGGAGCCTCCAATTTGAATAACGATTCGAATTCAAAATCTCGAATATTTCCAACTCTTCGATACCTCAATCATACTATTTATAATCAACTAGGATTCTTCACAAGAAATAAACAATAAACGTTCACAAGAAATAAACACAATTTAATCGTATTACAACATGAAATATCTCCACCATATTTTTAAAAAATTCATCTAAAGCTTAAACATTTGAAAAATATCATGTAATCTTTGCATAAAATCAATTATTGTTTTAAATTAAGATATTTAATTAAGTTATAGATTAAGTAATTAAATAAAAACTGTTTTGAAATGATTGAAATAGAATAATAGAATTGTATTGGAACTATAAAAATTATTTTTACAACCACTACTTTTACCAAACGTCATCATTCTAATGCAATGTTTAAAATTTGTATATAATAAAAATCAAAAATAAATTCAAAGAAAAAAAAAATACAGAGTACGTGGAACTTAAAGTTTATTAATATTTCACTTTATCATAGGCCATAACACTAAAGCTGTACAGGATCTGAGTTTCGTTATTTAATTTCTTGATCAGGAGGAACCACATCTATCTGTCTCAAATATGAACATAGCATTTAAATTTTATCAGTCACTTCCATCAATCCCAAATTCATGACCACCATTATTGTTGTTGAAGTCCTGCCTGGGGAAGTAATGATGATTATTCACACTGATTGTTCCACCTTACGTAAAATCCGGGTTGTGGTTTTCATTTTCATGGTTGGAAACTTCTTGTTCTTCATGTTCATTTCATCAATGAAGGTCTTCTTCTCTGTGGCCATGCACATTGACACGCTCAACACCATAATAAGTAGCATCACCCCAAAGGTTGCAGCCTCGTATCATATAATCTTGCTTCTACAAAATCAAAGATAACAAAACTTTATATAAATAGCAAGAGAATCTAGGTAACCTTACCTCTCTAGTTAGGATGATACACTAAATTTTGTTCACTTGGTTAGCGATGAAGGTAGCTCAAATTAAGCTACTTATATACAGGAGCAACCTAGAGTACGAGTTATCCTGTTAATATTAATTAAACCCACTAATTCAACAATATTAAGTGGGATGACCAAATAATCATCTAAGAATTGTTTTTTAAGACAGCTAAAGGCATGTAGTTGTTAGATTTATATTGGAATAGGGAACCTGCAAATTAGATTATAGAATCAAATAAATCATAATCCAAGTCAACTTAGCACAATGTAGTGCGATTAACATCTATCAGGTTGGTTAGTGATGTGATTTATATTGATACAACATGTCCATACGTTTAAAACTCTTTTATATCAATCCTCAAAGTTAATTACAAACTTCTAGATCTTTTAATTCATAACTAATGTAGCTTGACCATATATCTATATATTCATAAAATTTAATAAATTGTTATTATTTTTTTAATTTATTAATATATATATATATATATATATATATATAAAATTAAAAATAGCTGAATTTGTAAAAGAAATCGAATCGTAAAAGAAAAAATATATATTTTTTTAAAGTTGTGATGTATTTTGTTTTATTTGACATACGTAGGAATTGTCTCTTTTGTGATATTTATTATGTCTTGTAGATGTAAAAAATGAAAGAAGATCTAGATGCTTTTCCAACTATGTAGTGCATAGTAACATTAAATCACTTCTAAACAAAAGTGACATTATAATTTAACTTGACTAAATTAATTGGAAATGATTGATGTAAGACCGAACTCAATACTTACTAAAAAAATTCTATAAAATGGTTATGGTAAATACAAGACTAATTTTTTAATATAACATTAAAAATAAAATAATCAAGTTACTCAAGGGTTATTTTTTATTTTTATAGTTAATTTTTTTCTAATCTAAGAATTTAATAAATAACTCGTTTCTAAAATTCTTTTAATGTTATCGTTAGTATAACTAAATTTTTTTCTCTTAAAAAACTCACTTAAATACTTAGTTATGTCGACCTTATCACAAAGGAAGAGGCCTAGGCACACCTTCTCTCTCTTGTCACAACACAACATTGCACAGAGATAATATGTCCGCGTGAAAGAAATTAAAGAGAGGTAAAAACAAAGAAGAAAAAAATAGTTAAAACATTAATTAAATATTTAAATATTAAATATTTAAATATAGAAAGACACTTTATCACATAATATTTTAAGCTATTTTAAGTATATAAAGGTAGATATTTAATTAAAGTAAATAATACAAAAACTAATTGAATATATAAGATTTAGCATATCTTGTGAGTATTACACTTTAAAACTTGATCTCGTCAATAGTTATATTTTATATTTGTGTATAGTTATATTTTATATTCTAATAAGATTAATAATTAAAATAAAAACATTTAAATATAAAATAAAAATAGTCAATTTATATTTTAATATATTTTAAATTAATTTATTTTAATACATGTTTATTTTTTAAATATAATTTTTTATTTATTAAAATTTTATAATATTTTTTAATTTAAAATTTATGTAAAGTCTAATTTATATTTGTAAAACTTATTTTTTATATTAAATTATTTTAAATATATATATTAAAAATTTTATTATATTAAATCGATCAAATTAATTTCAAACTTGTTTTCTTTCATCTTTCCCTCATTTTCACTCTCTTTTTATGTATGTATTTGTTTTCTTTAATTTCCAATCTTTCATAAATTCAAACCAAACGTTAGTATTAAATAGAGTGAGTGTAAAAATAACTTTGATAAATAGGAGTATAATAATAGTTGTATGATGCGTATTTTATGTAAGAAAGAGAGGAATACATTATTTTTTGTTTATAAGATATCGGTTGCAATATAGTGAGAATTGTATGAACCCTTGCAAGAGATAGAGATAGATTCAGTCTCACATTGTTACCCAAAGCATAATCTAAAGCAATTAAAATTCTATTTTATGGATAAAAGTAATAAAAAGAAATTAAATTTGGAGATATAAGTGGATAGCAGTGTGGTGTATAACGAATCCAGAAAGAGATAGTTTAATATAGAATCATAAAAATAGTATACTATTTAGGAATGAAAAATGGATAAGGATGAAATATTGGGATTAGCACATAGTAGCTAATTGTAGTTACTCTCACACTAGAGAGTCAAATCCCACATCGGAAGAGAACTGGGATGACTGATGCACCATGTTATGTTAGGTAGATCAGACTCATGGTTTGAATTCAAGTGAGCAGGGTGAGAAGGTGCAGCTATAGAAGAAGCAACGTGGATGGGTTTTGTTTAGGGTGTTTGCTGTTTCTTAGAGGTACTATTACGTATAGTTTGGCTGGGTGGTGAAGCTGAGGAGAACAATTCTGGATCTTGCGCAACATTTAGAGGCACTATGAAGGGTTTGCATGTAAAAGCCACAAGTTATTACAGGTAGGGAGGTAGCCTACAAGTTGCAGTACCATATATCATCGTAATATGGGACTTCTACATGTTAAACATCAACAAGTTGGTAGAAGAAAATACGACCCTGAAGTTAATGTCAGGAGAAGTTATATTCTCGTTACTATACCTAGATGTTATGTAGGCGTTTATCGTTATGTTGGCTGTGATTAAGAGTTTTATTAACAGCATTTATATGTTGTAGCTGTGTGTATCCTCATATTGTGCACTAGTCCAGGATTCAACAAGCTTATGCAAAGCTTGAGTTAAAAAGAACAAGTTTTAATGTGATATGTTCTTTGGTTTAAAGAGGAATATAACTTAGGAGATAGCCAACATTACTGCAATTGGACTTGGAAACTTAGTTTTGGGAAAATTGACTCTGAGAAAATTGGTGTTAAGGAGATCGGTTTAAAAAGATTGTCCACGTTAAAACATCAAACTTAGAAAGATTGGAGTTGGAGAGATGAGGCTAAGAGAAATCAAAATAAAAATGATCACAACACTTACATATGTAAAAGGTATTGAAAGAGTAGAAGCAAAATCTAATTTGTGTACTATAGTCGAAAGAACCCTTTTATTTAATACAATCTTTATTAAAAAGAAATATATGAGCCTAACCTATAATCTTTGATTATTAGATATTCATCAGTCATAAATCTTATTTTTTTTCAAGTATTTATATTAATATAAAATAAAATATTTTAGTTGCTTATAATATATATATATATATATATATATATATATATATATATATATATTATGGTAGATTAAAATTAATAAATTTTTTATATATAATTATTTATAATTAAATGATACTGTATTACACTATTGGTGCATATACAATTCTCTCTCTATATATAATCTCTATTTTTCAGCCATCATCCATTCATAGAAGACCCTCACCATATATAATCAAATATTTATCGGTCGAACTTTAAGTCAATAAACACATACGGTAATTCTCAAACATACAGTAAATCATATAATTATTAGCATCCACAGAAAATTATTAAATTATTTATCCAAACAATATCCAATTTTGTTTATAACAAGTACGTATGCAGCACAGATTATTATAACAGTCCATCCCTGTCAAAGAAAAACAAAAATAAAGGGATACAACAAATGGCTTGGTCCATGTGGAAACGCATTCAACACTCCGACCAAATACAACTCAACCTTCTGTCAGGTTTGCACTGGAAAATGTCCTTAATTTCAATGTTTATTATATTTTTCCCGATAAAGTTGCAGCAAGCGGTTATTTAATAGTTGCAGTGGCCTTGCGTTAGTTTCTGATTCCTGCAAAGGGTCAAGGTTAAAATGCAAGAAATAATTAGTCTGTTTTTTTTATCATGCAATTAAGTTGACGTGTTGAAATATTAAACCAAATAATAAAGTAATTTTTTTATCAATGAGAAAAACCAGATATCATGATGATTTAACAAATAAAGGTGATACAGTCTGATACAGTCTCATGGAGTGTCATCTTTTGAACATTATACATTTATATACAATGTTCATGAGCATAAGTTTTCTATTTATAAAAGGAAAAGTAGGTAAAGAATTTGAAAAAATAATTACGTAAGGAGAGTCGATAATCAACCTGAGATATCATTATTATTGATTTTGATAGAGTCTACCTACCTAATATTCAACTACTGCATATATGGACCTAATTAATTAAGCAAATATTCTCTTAGTGGAGTCTCTTGTAATAATTATTCTTAATAGCTTAATTATGAACCTAGAAGCTTAAAGAGAGGGTCTCATGTTTATATGATGCAAGGTTTTACTTTTGTGTCCCGTTGTTTCGTGAGTTAATTGAACTTCATTATTATTAACTTACATCATGAACAGCGGCTCGGAGCAATCTAACCTGTTCCTCTGAAACGGATTGTATCTGATAAATTAAACAAGGTTCAAACACAGTGAGACATATGTTATCACAATATTTGAAAAGAGAAGTTAAAGAATTGCCACGTTAAACAATACTTTAAAAACGATACCTCTCTAACGATGGTCCAAGAAACATTCTCAGTGCAAGGAGGAATAGTCAGCGAACCCATATACCTGTAATACTGCTTGTAGAAAATATTGATTTGCCTAGGATCAACTACACCCACTACTCTTTCTGCTTCCGTGGTATCAGCAATGGCCTTTATATGACTCATTAACTAGAAAAAACAAGAGTTCATGTCTAACTTCAATTTTTATTATATATTAGTCTTTACAGACTTAGTCATATTCATGCACAATGAGAAACAAACACAGAAATTTAATTTACCGATGACAAGAAAGAATCTGGTTTTCCAATCTTGTACAGTATTCCTATCACAGTTGTTTGTCCAGATGGAGTTTCGTGCACCATGTGTAACTCTAGATCAAACCTGCAATGCAATTCTATCTTTGAATATTTTTTACACGTACATACATGTATTTTTTTACGTAATATGAAATTTTGAGCGATATTATTATAATTTAATTCTCTGTAAATTCAAATTACCTTTTGCCATCTATGGTGTGTTCAGAGGGGGAATGCCAGTGACATTGGTTGAGTACGTACTTGGTTTCATTAATTTGAAGATAACCTGCGCCAGCAACCCATTCTAGCTGCATTTACAAAACAGAATAGTTGCATCAAAGTTAATTCATTGTTAGGTAGATAACCGAGGAAGACACTTTGCTAAATATACAATATTTTGGACTCTATACTATATACCAGGTGATTTCGATATATAAGAAGTGTTGAGTAAATTTAATAAAGTTGTTGAGTTTGGTAATTTATTTTCATTCACCATGATATCATGACCCCTATTCTTAATAGTGGCATTGGAGGGTTGGTAGTTCATCTGAAGCCTCCCTAGCTGGGATACTATTTCAACCCTCTCATTCAATAGATCAATTGGTGACTGCATGGATCCATTGTTGCACGATCTCCATTCAGGGTGTATGTCTCCCCAATGAGAAGGTCCATTCTCGCTCTCTTCATCGTAACTAAACTCACTCTCATCATCTGCACTTGCAATAAAATAGAATTAATATGCGATCCATGTAAACTATATAAGCATAGAAAAACTCACGGCTAGCAAATACGTATTAGTAATGAGGCATAATAGATATTCATTTCGATTTTCTCCCTACAAAATCAAGGTTTACATGATTCTGAAAGCATAAATAACATGTATATAATGATTGAAACTTTCTGATAAGCACGCATGCAAACTAAAACAAAGCGAAGTAGCAAATGGATCCTAACCAACTTCTCGAGACATCACTGGTAAAGACAGGAATAAAAGTAAGCAGCAAATGAAAACCATGGTAGGAAGCTTCTCCATTTTGGTTGTGGTATTAGGGTTAACTTATGAGAAGTGGTGGGTGGTGGAGTAGTGCTGCTATTTTTCACACCTATATTTATAAGCGTTCATGGGTAGGTTAGCCAAATATGAAACTGAGAATAAGAAGGCCAATGCTTTGAAATTGGAAAAGCTATCAAATAGTAATTTGACCACATTGACAAGTCACAACACTTTTTATTTTTTTGGTCGGCACAAGTCATAAAAGTAAGTTTTCCGTTTCACGCAACCATTGTATATACAGAGTAAATATTTACCTATTCTTAAGAGAATCATATAAACACATGTTTTTTATTTAATGAATAATTTACATGTTTTTCTTGTTGATTCTATATTTGAATTAAGGGTCCTTAATTCATTCTGCAATAAAAGTACTTAAGAAAGATTATTACAAACAAGCACCAGAAGTACTTGAGATTATTATATATAAAACATCATTCTGCAATAAGAATCTTGCTGATAAAACAAAAAAAAAATCCTGCAACAAGAAAATTACATATGAGCTAGAACATTACTACACAAAAAACTATCTTACAACAGAACATTTAAAATATTATAAAATCTTTCTTCCTTTACTTTTGTATTTGCTTAAGGGATCTAAAAGAAATGTTTTGCCCGACTTCATTAGCTTAGATTGTCCATCTTAAGCAGTAATGATAATTTTATTGAATTCAAACGAATAGTTTGTCTAACTTAAGTGAAATGTTTAATAACAATTTATTAAATATTTTGCTTAATTTAAACAAGCTATTAACTTAAGCCAAAATTTTGTCTAACTTAACATAACTATAAATTGTTGTTCTACTACTATCAATTCCCGGATTAGGTTTATATTTATCAATTATATATTATAAAATAAAACTTTATCACATAGACAAATGTTGCGTAATTTTAACTATACAATTACTTTACATTATGATTTAAATTAATTAATAAAAAATATATCAAATTTATAAAATATTTAAATTAAAATTTGTAACATTTATTTCAGGCGATTTCATAAAAAAAGTTCTCGTAGTAAAACAAAGAGATGTGGGAGAAAGGTCATAATCAAGGGAAGTTAAGGAATTTCTAAAATTTTCATTGTGTTATTGAAAATCCATTCATCTTGCCAGAAAAAAAAAAGTGTTTTTGTAAAAATCCTTTTAAAATTCTCATTATTCTAAAAATCTACCAGTCATTTAATATATGCATGGTATTTTTAAATTTAGTTAAAAATTTAATTATTCTCTTAAAATTCTCTGTTCAAAGTTAGCAACAATTTTTGTTTGGGGAACAATCACTTTCAAGTTTATGACGAATAGAGGTTTAAAAAAGGATTTCTCCTGTTTTCAAATGATGAAGTCATGTGCAGGACTCCCTGGTTAATTTACGTCTATATTTGACACGGACAATAAGAGATTTCGTGAAGAAACTCATTAGTTTCACACTTTTGTTATTTCAATAGTTAAAAAACTTTATCATTCGTAATATTATGTAATTATTGATATTTTTCAGTAACTTTGCTGTCCTTTTCTTATATCCAAATATAAAAGTAATCATCTTCAGGCTAATTATAAACAGAAGAAAGTTTGATGGCCCCAAATATAAATAAATATTAATCACTTCTTATTTAGTGATATTAGTTTTTAAAATGCTATCTAATTAATTGAGATGTCCTTTTCAATTGTTTTAGTTTTTTTTTTCTTAGTATTAGGTTGAAAGGAAAGTATATATATATATATATATATATATATATATATATATATATATATATATATAATAAATTACATGAAAACATTATGTATATTTAAATATACTAGTTGGCAATATAAAAAATTAGAAAAAATAATTAAAATTTGATAATAATTTTAATTGATACGCTCTCAATAAAGTGATGAACGTAGAGAAAGAACAATATTTTATTTTTATTGAGTTGAGAAGATGAACGTAGAAGGAAAAATAATAAGTTATTAACTTAATTGAGAAAGAATACAAGTCAAAAAAGTTTTTGTTACCTTAAAACGTTAAACATGTAAGATTCATCGGTCGTGTTGGGAAAAAAATCCCCCACCCTCCTTTTTTTTCTTCTTTTTTTCAATTCTTGTTTGTTATTAGGATTATGTTTTTTTTTCAAGTGATTTAATGTATGTATTCATATAATCGGTTAAATAATATTTTTCTCAACTGGTTCTTCCTTTAATTTGAATTTTAATTATTTTGGTGATTTTAGGGTGTAGGTGTAATTTCTAGTCTCTTTTAGCTATTGTTTTGGATAACAAACAATTTTCAATTTCAAGTTAATTAGATTACAATTATGTAGTATAATTGTTATTGTATTGATTGAAATTGTATTTCTATACCTTTGAATTGAATTAGTAATATGGTATTTATTGAATTTCAAATACCAAAGTTATGTTTGAATTGAATTAGTAAATATTGTATTTTTATTTGTTTTCAACTTAAAAAATGGATTTCAAATGGTGAAGTTAAGTTGTATTGGTTATAATAAAAAAGTAGTAGGCAAATCTAGTACAAATTATGTCAAAGTAAGAAATTGATTTTTTTTTTTAAATGTAACTTAATAATACCAAATCGTTATTATTTTGACTTGTTTTAAGTGAGGGATAATTATTTTTTTTAAAGAAAATAATCTATTAATCACCGTAACAATTATATGACAACTTATTTTTTAAAGATATTATAATTATTATAGAAATAAAATTTTATATTTATAAAGAAAAAGAGAAAATAAAAGATAAAATAATAATTATAAAATGATTGTAAAAATTTATTGAGTATTAAAATATAATGTCCTTTCCTCAAAGAGTTTCAGAAAAAACAATAATACTGTGATAAGACTTCTATATTCTCATTCCTATCTTAGCAATTATATACATAAGACTTCTATCACATGTTTATATTATTTTTGCAATGGATGGTATGAAAAATGTCCCTCGACCTAATCTCGCCACCTTCACTTAGATACTGTTAATAAAGATTTTTTAAAATGTTTTCGCATAATAATACTATATGTTAACTTTATTTATTTTTCATTGACCTAATTCCTCTTAATAAAAATTGGAACAATAATACATCATTTAGTGGATATTTGACTTATTGTTCAAAATTTCAAATCTATGTTTTGAATATGTAGAAGAAAATTTAAAATAGTTTTAGGTATGATTGGATGTGAAAATTAAATACATTATAAAACTTTAAAAAATACTTATTTTATTCTTCCCCTTTTGCTTTAATCTTAATTAATATTTGTTTGATTTTTTATGGGTAGTAAAAGTAACTTAATTTTCGCTCACCACTTAATTCATCCAAATGTTGATTAAATATAATTTTAATTTAACATAGTCAATTTTGTCTACTCTGAAAGGTATAAAAAAAAATAAAGGTGTAAGCACACAAATACTCCACGTAGATCCCCCGCATCACCTAAGAGTTGATATAAATCACAAGTTCAAATTGTTATGTAGCAAGAATTTGACTTTCTGACGGACATTAGAATCCCTAAAAAACACATTTGTAGTTGAAGTTTAAAAGAATTCATTAGAGCTTCCCAATCAGGTTTTGAAATTAAGCTCCCTTATTAATAAATTAGTGAAAGTCTTTAACCAAACTAATTGACAAAATGAAGGTGGAATTCTTGCATAGGCATACAGTCAACAGAAGTTTTTCATTAATTAAAATTTAAATCAATAAATCATGCACATTTTTCATTAAAATATAAATTATTTATTGATTACATGTGTGGACACACAATTACGCCTCTACAATGATTTTTCAAATATTAGAATAAGCTTTAAATATTTTTCAAATAGCACAAAGTTGGAGCAAATTTGTTCATATCCTTCAAAGTTAAAATTGATATTTTTTATCTCTATAATTTCAAAAATATTCTTTTTAGTCCTTTTATCTTAAACATAAATAAACATTTAATAATTTCAAATTATTTATATGAAAAATACTTTGACATTGTATTTTTATCATTAAATATCCATTACATTGTATATTTCTCTTTTATCCTTTGAGTAAAAATTAACTATGACCAATAATACTTATTTCACAATGATTTATTTTTGTTATAATATTTCTCATATCATTAAATTTCTTATTCCAAACATTGTCTCTTCCATGAAGAGATTCTATTGTGCAAGCTAGCATGTTCTAATGCATTTGTACTAGAATTTAATTTGGAGTAAAGTGCATTTTTACTCTAATATCTTTTAAATTCCTTTTCTTTTAATCTATTTTCTTGTTTTGATATTAAAAAAAAATAATTTTCTCAACTATAGCTTATTCTTTCAACTGAAGTTTTTAAATTAGGAATCTTTTACTAATTCTCAAGGATTTGGTACCATCGAACTGTTTAAAACAATTAGATGGACTACAAGCAACTAAGAGACAAGAAAAGAAGTTTTCAAACTGTAATTGTTTAATTGTTTTATTGATTTGTGTATATGACTGTTATGCTTTTAAATTGGTGAGTTGTGTACTGAAATAAAATTAATGAAGGTTTATATTTACATGAATTTTTAAACTTGATAATAGTTTGAAAGAGTCAAAATGAATGTTCTTAGCTATTGTGAGCAAACTTATTTTTACTATCTCTAAAATTGTATTTAAATTTGTTAGAATCATTGTTTTGACTAAAAATGTTTTTAATACTATGTTTAAAATTTGAGCAATAATTCTTTACTCTAGTTATAAGTTAATTGAACAAAAGAGTGGTCATATTTACTCTTTTCTTTAGAAGTTCCTGGTTTGAGATATGAATTTTTATTTCTTTAATTTTTTTTCTCTTAAATTATACAATAAGGTGTTGTTCAAATGACATATTATAACTTGAACAAGAAAAATTTGAAAGCAAATTTGTTTTAATTTAAATTATTATTTAAGCATTGTCAAGACAGAAACATATGCAAGCTTTCACTTAAGTGTACCACATATAGTTTGAGCAAAACTTAGTAATATATTTTCACAATTTTTTTTCTATAAATGACTCAAGTAAATTAACTTCGCTTAAGCAACATTCTTATATGCTTAAGTCATTGTTAATTTAGGTATTTATGTGATAATAATATAACATTTATGATTTATTTGTGATATTATATTAACTGAGTTATCATTGGAATGATTATTAATCGTATATATATGATATGAATTTACTTGAAGTTACATAATTGAGATGGTGCATTAACTAATTTGTGATGATATGTATTAAGAACGAATTGCTATGATTATCAAAGAAAGATTCTCTTGCAACTAATGGTTTAAATCATACTTCTTAAAATATAAAATGACAAGAAGCTGAAAAAGAATTCTTGCATATCAAAATATTTGTTAATGTATAAACTTAGGATGAATTTAACTTACGTAGTCTGTGGTTTTGTGATTCGTTTGAAGATCAAATTTAGTTAAGTGTTACTTTTCAGTAAAATATTCTTAATACCAGTCTTTTGAAAAATGTCTATCTATATTTGGGATTAGTTTTAATGATCTTAAAAAATTATTATTATTCCATATGTAAAGTTATTAAGCCTATAAATAAAATGTGAATAGATTTATATTGCTTGACTCATTTTTGGATAAAAGATTATCCTTTACACCACTCCTTTTGCTAAGTACACTCTCTAGATCCAAGCGAGGACACATGTGTACAATAATTTTGAAACAAATTGGATCTCTCTTGACAGGAATTTAATATGAATTGAACAATCCTTTTGTATTTGTATTTAATATATTTTTTCTTTTAGAAAAATAATCATTAGAAGTAGTGAAATTAAAATGCAACCGACGTTTTATTAATCATTTTAACATGGTACACAACCTAGGAAATTCAAATAAACCCCAAACATAAAAACTCAAACTTAAAACTTCATTTTCTCAACATCATCGTGAATCATAATTGAAACGGGTACACTAACAATGACTTAATTCGACTCTTTGATATATCGTTTTGTCGTCCAAATCCATCTCCATGTTGATATATGTAATGACCACTCCGAGCAACGTTAATGGCAACTTGAACCAAAGATTTAGGGAATATAGAATCCCTAACTACGTATTTATTCAACTTTTTCCATTCTTTGTCAATCAAAGTTTTGAAGTATTGACGGGCATTTTCTTCTGGAAGGCCTGTTTCGCGCATATAGCTTACAATTGAATTTGAGGTTTCACCCCTCTCTATCTCATCCTGTACAAAATATGTTAGGCATAAAGTTTGATCCATATGAGTTACTTAATAAGGTTACCAAACAAAGTTATAAGATTACCGTGGATGTTCCCAAATCATCGGTAAGTCTTAAAATGGTGGATGAAGAGCTCAACAAGTCATAGTGATCAGTTAAAGAATGAAGCACTTGTTCTGTGATGTCTTTGCTGACCAAGAAGTAGGAATAAGTAAGAATAACCCCTCCTCCGATTGAGTTTCTTGCATTTTCTAGGAACTCATTGAATGGTGGAATAATTTTGTTGTGAAACCATCTTGCTTCTTTGAGGTGTGACTTGCACAAATCAGACCACTGTCGAGTTATCAAACAAACATTTTAGTTTTAGTGAAACTGAATATACATAGGACAGAAAGAACTAATTGTATTTACATACAGATTTTTTGAGGTAAGGAAGAGAGTTTATGCCCCGTTCTTTAAAGATGTCATATGCCATCCCATTAACAGTGTTATAGATGACTAGGAAGCACAGTACCATGTAGTCTGGAAGAGTGTTTATGGAATTCACATTCCATCTTGTGTCCATGCACATGTAATATATATACACTTATATAAGACATTTTTAAATTTTTTCAAAGAACAAAGTAAATGAACTTCATCTCATATTAGTTGAACAAACCTTTCAATAGCATCTGCAAAGAGCTCCAATTCATCTAAAGTACCATAAATGTCATATACATCATCCAGGATTGTGAGTAACATCCCCACCTTAGTGAGTCCTTTGTGACTGATAGGTTCAGGAATAATTGCTAGCGACCAAACATATATTTCTACTAATCTGTCTCGACTAAATTTTAGTTTCCTTGAAACCCCAATATCCCACCACCACCTAACAACGCATTAAAAACATAAACATAATTTAAGACAATAATTGCACAGGAAAAATAAAGTGAACTTGAGAGATCTCAGTCATTTTATTTGAATTCTTCATGATTTTTCAGAAATAATATTTGGATAATTGTTATGCATTTTGATGATATTGTTTATCAAAATAAAAATTGTCTTCAATAATATCACAAAAAAATTAATACCCTAAATTTTAATATAAGTTAGCAAGACGAAAACTCCACCAATTCTAAAAGTACCAAAAGAAATGCAACTGAATTTTATTCTTGTGAAAACTCTGTTTTACTTACTCATACTCATTAAAAAGGTTTTTTTATTTTTTCTAAAAGCCGTTATTAATATTTTACCTATTATAACTTTTTTTTTCAAGAAAAGAACTGTTTAGTAACAAGTGTATACTTTTTCTTTTATTATTGTATCTTTCTCTTTACCTTGATAGTTCTTTTAATTCGTTTTGATATGATGACTGCTCCATGTTGAAATCCAGCTTTGCAAGTTGTAACAGTAAGAGATTATGCGGTTTTATCTTATCGTATGTGTTGATATATTCTCCTGCCACTAGTTTGTAACAACTTCGATGATAGGGAAGCCCCTCCAATACATGCTTAACTTTTTCTGTCATTTTCGCATCCATTAATCCTTCTTTCATTAGATTCATCAGATGCGTTCTTGAAAATTCATTTGCCTCCCAAAGACTTTCTCCTTCCAAGGTCAGGTATGATGCTTCGTACAAACTTAACATTCCTTGTACATCTTTGCTAATTTCACCCTTAAATTTTCCTTCTTCATCTTTGAAACTCAGAAAAATATCTGCATGCATCTCAAATAATTGTCTGAACGAGAGCAATAATTGAAAAGACTTCATACTATGCCATAATACTATGGTAAAAGTATAATTTTGTATTTAAAAATATTCATAACATGATAAATATAAAAAGGATTCAGTGATTAAGGTTAAAATTGTATACCTTGGGAGACATGAAAGCCATGCCGTCTGAGAATTCCAAAAAGAAGAGCGGTTTCATGCAGACTTTTTCCGGTTCGGTCTTTGAAGTTTTCAGTTGAAACAATTCTGTGAAGGGCTTTGTTTATCTCCTCCTCGAACTTGAAGGAGAGTCCCAACCGTTCAATATCATCAATCAATTCAAGTAAGCTTAGTGGTTCCGTGTCTGTTCCATTCATCTGAACTCGAACTTTCTCCTCTAACTTTGTTGCTCTTTCTTGCAGTGTTTCTATCTGCGTTTAGCGTGCATGACAAAAAAAAAAAAACATTGATAGTAAAAACAACAATTCCAACACACTAATCTTCACACGAAAGAAATTGAAGGAAAACAAAGATTACCTGAAACTTGTTTCCGAGGGACTGAATGAATTCATGAGTAAAAGAACTGGGTTGGAAGTTAGGTGGAGTTCTGAATGGGGTAGACATGCAATATGGGAGACTCAATGAATTACTTGCCATGCTGTTCCTTAGTTTGAAACACGTGATGCTCACCAATTAGTGCCTTCCCTCTATATATAGACAACCCTAGAAGCAAAAGACAATTTTGGAAATGGCATTAAGTTTTTCATTAACTCACAACCTACTTTCCGCTTACTCTATCTCTCATAGTCATATAAATTAATTTAGAATTTATTTAATTTCTCAGATAAATCTCTCTATAAATTAAAATTAATTTACCAAAATTTTGAAGAAACGTATAAAAGTTTTATGAGAATTTCCGTAAATAAGTTTATGAAAAAGTTAATGTCAATTTTTTTAAAAATCATTATGAAAATATTTAACCCATATAATATATCTCCATATTTTTCCTAAAATTTACCATGTGTTTTCATCAATTATGACTCATAATCGATATAATATATACAACACCAAATTACATTTTAAATTTTTTGCTTTTAGTCTTTTCCTCGAACTATTTGTAATTAGTTAAATAATAATATATAATTTTTATACGTTTAATATATAATCTATCATTTTTTATTTTTAAAATTAATTTTAATATTTTAAAATAATATTAGCAATTAAAAGTTTACCGTATCACGTTATACACAATTGAAAATATAAAATATAAATTATGTATGAAAAATATTTATATCTTTTAAAATCTAAGAATACATTATTTTCAAATTTTCAAAAGAAATATATTTTATTTTCATTTTAAGTGAATTTATTAAATGTAATCGAGGTCATTTATATATAATTACTTTAATTGCATGATATGATTCCTTTTTCCTGATAAATAATTATAATAATAAAATGTCTATATTGAAATTGATTCATGCTTTGCACGAACTAAATCACTAAAATACTAAATTACAAATAAAATGGCTGGTGTTTACATTGACAGCATTTTAGCAAGTGTAGTATAAGTATTTTCACAATATTTTTAACATAGAATTAGCAATATTTATTTTAAAAAATATATTCGAATTATAGACTTGTAATAACATCTGGATAGTTTATCACTTGTAAATTATACAACCTATTCAGCATAAATTCATACAATTAACGACATTAAACAAATAAAATACAAAAAAAAAATGCATCACTTTAATTCACACTTCATTTTCAAATGTCATAAAAGGTGAATTAAATATATAACTAACAATTTGACTTTAGACAATGCATTTCTATATGTTATTAGGTAGAGCTTTTTAACTAATTTTAGGTTCTATTGAGATTTAAGGAAAGGAAAAGTATCCATCAAATTTAATTTAATATTTTGATGAACAAATAGTTGAAAGTAATATAATGAAACATTGTCATTTAGTTCAAAGCAAACAACATCCTTTTAAAAATCTAAAACATTTTTGTACTTATATATATATATATATATATATATATATATATATATATTAGTTAAAGAAAAGATGTTATGAAAAGTAATAAGAAACAATTAATTCATTTAAAATGATATTTTAATCTAATCAATTTAATAGATTTAAATTATTATCAATGAAAAGTGAAATATCTACATTAACTTTA
>Ga0209700_105840_pt1 | contig 20042 bp, 8 predicted proteins | sample SiratroredBW_FD_187528 | JGI IMG/M metagenome (GOLD analysis project Ga0209700, IMG submission 187528) | Root nodule microbial communities of legume samples collected from California, USA - Siratro red BW (SPAdes) (version 2) | ecosystem: Host-associated > Plants > Roots > Nodule | place: USA...
AAAAAAAAAAAAAAAACATTCAACCATCAAAATACGACAATCACAATTAGTGAATAAAATTAACGATACAAAAATATAGTCTAAAATTGTTATTGAAATAGCGACTCGAACTAAATTCAATTGTTAAATAAATAAAAATTTAGCCATCAAATTTAAAAATCGAAATATGTTATTTCATTTTAGTCGATAAGGAACAATTTTTTAACATTTAGTAACCAAATTTTAACATTTAGAGACCGATTTTAGTGATCACTATTTTTTTTTTATAATGATCATCTTTTATTTATATAAAGTATCAAATATAAATTTATAAAAAGAAAAATTCAAATCAGAGTGATGGTGGTCTTAAAAGTAAATTTTATGAAAATATAAAAATATCTTTAACTTGATATATTAAGAATTCTAATTTAAATAAAATTGAATCGGAAATATTTTCAAGTAATGGTATTTGAAAGGAAGAAAAAAGTTATGAATAAAAATAAAATGAAAAAAAAATTGTTTTCTCGGTCCTTTAAGTTGAAATATATTAAATTTTGATATCTTTAAATACTTTTGAGCTGATTAAGCTTGTATGTTTTTAAAATGAAAAGAAATTTGGCTATATATGTCAAGTTTTTTCTACTTAAAATACTGAAATTCCCACTTTTACTAATTTTTTTACAGATGGAGTGAACCAATTTTTTGAAATCTTCACTCACTTAAAACATGGACCAAAACATAAATTTCACTCAATCAAAATATAAAATAAAATAAAATTTAAATTAATCTTATTCATTTGACAAATCCTTTCAATTTTATTAAATTTTCACTAAATTTCTGACCTCTAAACTTTTTAAAAGTACTTTATATCTCAAATCCATTGTAGATCCGAAAAATAAGAATTTAAAGATTTTAATATAATCAACAAAAAGGTTAAAAATTTAAAAAATTGAATTAAATTAAATAATTTTAAATGTTCAACATAGGAAAAAAATAAAATGACTGTGGTATAAAAAGCTGTATCCCATTTTTGTTTGAAAAGTCAAATTCAAATCAATGATAGTCAAGTATAAAGTTAAAGCAAGTCAAGCTAAAAATTGGTAGGCCTTACTCCAATCTTTATTAAAAACATATCCACATATCTAAGTTATTTACTTATCACATATGTTTCTTAAAAATTTGATTATCTTGTATAAAAGTATAACCATATCTAATAAACATATTTAAAAGCTTATATAATGTATAATATATGTATATACAAACGTGTTAGTCAGTTTAGAGTTTAATTCTTTTACAATAAAGACTTGGTTGGGGTTGACCAATCAATTTTGAAGGACTTTTTTTAGTGTATTTGGCTGAACGTCTCTAAATTACGTAAACTTATATAATGATTGGCGTGCTCCAACATTAATCTTACATAAACATTAATATATATATATCCTGTTTTTATATACGGGTCAAATTTTGCAGTAGAATATTACCTTTGGTTGATATAAAACAAAGAATTTTGGCCTTTTTTATAGAAAAATATTCTAAAACCTTTTCAAGAAACGACTCATACTAAATGCATACATTTAGATAATTATTTTCTTAAATATTAAATATTTTAAGTTTTTCTCTATGAAAAGTTTATTTAACCATACCTAGCAGTTACACAGGTCGAGCAGCAGACTCTTGACACGCGTAAGCTATTTCCATCCATTTTTCTTGTAGAATAAATGTGCAACTTCGGTTTTTGAAAGGATAATTCCAAGTATTTGGAGAACTCACTCTATCTAAAATGGATTATGAACCTCCATTTTTAGATATCTACAAGCACCTCCTTCTGCAGAACTCGCATGGTGTTGGTGTTGATGTTGGTGGCAGTGGCAGTGGCAGTGGCAGTGGCAGTGGCATAAGAAACGACAAATCCGAGTGGTGTGAGCTTCCTCTAATTGATCTAAGCCGGTTAAGCCTCGACCATGTTGAGAGGGAGGAGTGCATGAAAGAAATAAGTGGAGCTGCGAGAACGTGGGGTTTTTTCCAGGTTGTGAATCACGGGGTTTCACAAGAGCTGCTTCAGAATCTGCGGCATGAGCAAATGGACGTGTTCCGGAACCCTTTTGCTATAAAATCCAGAGAAAAGTTCTTGAATTTACCTGCCAGAAGTTACAGGTGGGGCAACCCATCTGCCAGAAACTGGACTCAAATTTCATGGTCAGAAGCCTTCCACTTGTTTCTTCCAGATATAGCTAGGATGGAGGACCAGCACCAAAGTCTCAGGTATATATATATATACAGACACAGCATTGTTAATTGTGATCTAATTAATCTTCTCATATTCTGGTTGGGAAAGCAAGTGCATGTTAGGGTCACAGCATGCTTCAGAACATGGAATGGTAAAGATATGAGGCTGAATTAATGTGGGGTTTGGTTTAAAGTTTTGGCACTCATTCTCTCTTCTGTTATGTTAGCTCAAAGAAAAATGATGCCGAGGAATAACTTTAGTCAACTAGGCTTTTGAATATAACATGTATAGTTTAATAAAAAGTTATTGTGACTAAAATATTAGTACATATCTAATGTTTATCTGAGTCTGAAAGGTACTATATCTGTTGTGATCAAACTATTTACAATCTCTCAAAAACCTGAAAGGCGTGGATACTTTGTGGTTGACCTATTTCACTGGATAATCTATCTTTTTTCTAATATCTTAACAACTTGCACTATCCAAACAATAAACTATTATATAATTAATGTAGATCTATGTTGTAAAGCATGTTTTTCCTTGCTTGAAGAAAATGATGGTGGCTGCCTTTTGAATATTATTGCATGTACTTGAGACAAGGTGGCCAAACGTTTCTTTATGTACGTCTCCTTTTTTATGATCTGCATAATGGGTTTATTTGGAGTGGTGAATTATTTTACAACCTTTGAGGACCAGTGAATTGTCTTTACAGTTTCTCTTATTTACTTTTTAATGTATAATTGTTCTAACCAATTGTGATGCTAAATCTAGATCAAGTATTGAGGCTTTTGGATCGGTAGTTGCCCCACTGGCAGAAAGCTTAGTGCAAATTCTTGCTCAGAAACTGAACATCAAATTCAGTTATTTCCAAGAGAATTGTTCAGCAAACACTTGCTTTCTTCGGCTGAACAGATATCCACCATGTCCACTTTATTCAAGGGTGTTTGGCCTCCTACCTCACACTGATTCTAGTTTTCTCACTATACTGAACCAGGACCAGATTGGGGGGTTGCAATTAATGAAAGATGGAAAGTGGATCAGTGTCAAACCTAACCCTCAAGCACTTGTTGTTAATATTGGTGATTTATTCCAGGTAATGATCTCACCATTCTTACTTTATTCTTATGCAATAATAGCTCATAGTTTTGCTGTGCCTGTCAAATAGCTTGTGGGAGAAATTCTTGATTTAACAAATTTTGAGAGAGACCATGAATTTTAAATGTGATTAAGTTTTAATTAAATTTAAGATTAATTTCATAATCAATTTAAAGTGACTGACACTTATCAAAATATCTCAAGTTTTATTAATTAGAAACAAAAAACCCTAATTACTAGTTAAAAGAATTGCCAATGGAGATAGTAATGAAATTAATAAGTACGAAACATTGTTTTCAAAAGGGCTATTATAATAATTCGAAATTCCTCCATTTACTTTTCTTATATCACCTTTGACATAACTTTTCAGTTTAAGCGATGAGTTCAGAGTTGAATCTAAGTCCAACACACGTATTAGGGAATCTAAACCATATGAAGAAAATTATTTGGTTGAGTATATATGAAGGGTTGGTCGAATTAAGGAACTAATTAAAAGATGTAATGATTATCGCTGAGCAATGTAAAGAATCATTAGTAGAATAGGTATTTTGTTTTCATACAGGATCACTGATCAGTCACCTAACATGTAGAGTTAAAGATTCCAATAGTATAAAGCGGAATGAAAAAGTAAATGCAAATACTTTTAATATTTAACATGAGGTAACTTTCATCATCTCTCTTAATTTTAGAGAATATTTTCAGTCTTATATGAAAAGGACAATATTGCAGATAATAGTTTAATCTGGTGAAGTTAAAGTCACGTCAATCAAATTAATTCCTTCACAAGATAGAGATAATAATGCAGCATATGATACTTAAAATGCAGAGATTATTCCACAAGAAAGAAAATATGTGGAAGAAAAAGAATACACGAAAATCATTAGTGACCTCCCAACCTAAGGATGTATCAGGTTAAAATGTGGATGTGATATATATTCTGGGCTATCTCAACTTCCACAGAAACAATGTATCTTTAAAGATAACTCGTGTCTGTGGGTCCTTTGCAGAAATCAATATCTGCATAACGAGTGATGAGATAAATTTTAGTATGCACACAACTTTTCCCTTAATAATTTCAAACACTGGTTTTACCTTACTTTGAATTTCTTACTAACCAATGAAAATCTCCCAGCAGACCAAGGTGGACAAAAATGGGCCTAATCTACATCAATGATATAAGCACGAAAAAAGAATAAAAAGAATGGGAGTGGACTAAGAAATTAAAGATTAGTCCATGGCAGGATGTTTACAACATGAACCCACTAGCTACTAGCTAGGGTCAAAAAAGTAATCTTTATGCCTAACTGCCTCTAAAATACCAAATTACTCCAATGATATACTGAATTAGTCTATACATTATCAATGGAACTTTTTATCACATTACCAACTAAATAACATACTGAATTAGTCAATACATTATCAAATATGTACTTGAATTGGGAAGTGTGTGATTAACTAAAATTTTATATATGCAGGCAGTGAGCAATGACATGTACATAAGTGCTAAACACCAGGTGGTGGGAGGTGAGAAGGCAGAGAGGTTCTCAGTGGCATATTTCTATAGCCCTAGGAAAGATGCAGTGATAGAGAGCCACATGATGCCAGCAGTGTACAGAAAGTTTACTTTTGGAGAGTACAGAGAGCAGATAGAGAAAGATGTTAAGGAAACAGGTGATAAAGTGGGGCTCTCTAGGTTTCTCTTGTAGAGAGACATAGGAACAGTGACACCCCAAGAAATACATATTTTATCACCAAAAGTAATAATTCAACCTTCCCATGTCACATCTGATCATGCATTCCCTCATCTGGGACCATACCACCCCCACCAACTTCTCATCTCCCAATCATAATTCGACAAAACTTCCTCTTTCTTTTGCACCTTCAATCATGCCATTTCTCAGTTTGTAATTCTATGTTTTTTTCCTTCCAGCCTTCACCTTCATCTTCCATCACTGCTGGTATATCCATATGTGTGCGTTTGAGACACAGAGAGAAGGTTTGAGTATCTTGAATAAACTGTTACTAAAACCTATCAATGAATTAAAACTAGTATTAGGGTTTGAATATTTGGTAATGGGTGAAATGCTGATAAGATATGTTAATGGAGCTTACCTTTTATTACTACTACATAGGATAAATATACTATACAGATCCCAAAGAAAAAGCTTCTCCACTAAATATAATTAAGATGTGTGTTTAAACTAATCTTAATAATACACTATTACGAGTGTTATAATGAAAGAAAATGAATATGCACACACTATGCTAGTGCTAGAATTCTTATTTCTTTCTACTTTAATTTATGTGAGTTATAAATTTAAAAACAATATTAAAAAGAAAACATAATTATTTTCTTTAAATACAACTTTAGCATTTAAATGCTCAATTTGGAATGGTATATTATGAATTTCTCTCTAAATCTCCATTTTAGTTTTTAAGAATAAAGGTGAAAATAATTGATGATTTATTAAGAATTAATTTGTGCAAGCATTTTACTTGAATTGCATATTAAAAATAGGGAGATTAAATATACTATTTTCGTATTTTTTGATAAAAAATATTAAAAATAGTACACTTTAGTTTTTTAAAAAATATGTTTAAATGAATAAAAAAAAGACATCTCTCAATCTTTAAAAATGTATATTATACTTAACAAGTCAACATAGACATTAATAGTAATAGGAGTTACTAGAATGACGCAAAGTGGATATAAATCTTAATTTTTTTATTTATTTTTAATATTATAAAACAAGTAGCATCAATTAATTAGAAAAAGGCATTAATATAAATGTTAATTATAATCATTTGTAATTTGTTTTCTGTAACTGCGATAGAATTTCCATAATGAGAATTTATTTAAGTATAGTTTTAACTTAGGAAAATTCGTTTAATAGTCAAATTGGACATTAAATTCGAAAATCAGATGAAGCTCAAGTCTTACCTAACTTTATCAACGACTTCAGTTTAACTCTTCTACCCTAAGACTAAGCAAACTATATTTTTTATAATTTGTGGATGTTATACTTTCTTTATGATGATAATAAGAATAAATGTATTTTCCAAATTGAAATTATGCATTAAACCCTAGCTAACACTTTAACTAGGGCCCACGTAAAGGGAATTGGGCATCATGGCAAAATGTTCCAATCAATAATAATAATTAATCACTTCCCTTGGGCATCAATTCAAAACATAAATGGATATGAAAGGATTGCTAAACAAATCAAATACAGAGACTCTAACTGAAATTTGAGTCACATATTCTTTTTTGTCAACCTATATTTGTCCCTAGATATCTATTTTCCTAGCAATAACAAGACATATCGTATCTTCTATGATATGTGGGATCCTTCCATTAACTAATTAATTACTCTTCATTAATTGGGTTTTTTTAAGAAATAAAAAAAAACTAGTATTTTATCATATGTAAGTGTGAAGTATAAAATAAAACCTCCTTTTAATATATATATATATATATATATATATATATATATATATATATATATTAATTAGATAATAGATAATTTTTAAAATATATAACTTATAATTGAAATTTATGATAATAATACTCTCTTTTAATGATAACTCCTAAAAGCACTTTTATTTAAGATGAAGCTTTAGATTTATACTATTTAAATAAACTTTTATTATTGCTATCTGTCCCAAAGAACTCACTAAGAAGGGGTATAAGGTTTTGATCTTCATCGTGATTGTGGGAAATTGTTAGGATAAATCAACGAGACCGAAGGTTCGATTTTGTTAGATTCATAGGTGTTGAAAACTCGAAGGAATTAGAGAAATAATTAGACAGTATTAGGATTGGTAATATGATGATTCATGTTTCACCAATTTCACTAATAAGAAGAACATACAACATTATTTCAAAATACTAGCATAAAATGTGTGTTAAATAAAATCATTGACCATAAATAATTTGCATGCATAGGAAAAAGGAGTTGTAGTAAATAATGTAGTTATTGTAAAGGAAGTGATGGATGAAATAAGGAGAGAAAAAAAAGAAGTGGGGTTATCCTAAAAGTGAATTTTGATAATATGACTCAACAAATCATAATTTCCTTTACTTTACTGTATGATAAAAATATTAGGTTTCAGTAAACAATAGATTAAATAGATAGAGTTATTTGAAATCATCTAGAATATCATTATTAGTTCATGATAGTCCAACATATAATTTTAGCTTAAGTAAGGACTAAGATAAGAGATCTTTTAGCTTTGTTTCTATTTTTAGTAGTAGTATAAGGTTTAGCAGGTTTAGTCAAGTAAGCTGAAAAAAAAAAAAAAAAACAAGTCTTGGAATTAAGGTGGGCAACAAGAAGGTAGAAGTAAATATGTAGTTTACGATGATACAATCTGTTTGTGATACAATCTGTTTGTGAAGCTAAAAGTCAAATCATTCTAATAACAAAGAGCATTTTTTACTATTTTGAGCTTGTGTCTAGACTCAAGGTAAATTTTTATAAGATTGAGATAGGGGAAATAGAGATAGAGCCTATAATCATTGAAACATTTTTTATGATTTTAAATTATAATATTACAAACATTTCTTTTACATATTTAGGCTACCATTAAGAAGAAAGCATTGGAGATGCGTCTTTTGGCACAATGATAAAAAAAATTAAGAAGAGGTTAGCAAAATGGAAAGAAAAAATTTACTTTGACGGGAAAATTAATCTAATAAAATATGTCAGCTCTATCTCTTTCATTTTTATCTTTCTTCAAAATGCTTTTCGAAGTCAAGAAACAAATTAGAAAAATTCATAAGGTTTTTTTTTATGGGGTTGGAGGCTCGAATAAAGGAAAAGAGCATGACTCGAATGGGAAAATATTTGTGAGCCTAATGAAGAGGGGGATTTAATTAACTTTGATAAGAAAATGGGAATGGAGACTAGGAACACAAAAATAAGGCCTATGAAAGGAAATTTTGGAGTCCAAATAGGATTCGTGTCAGAACATAGATAATATAAAAGATAGTACACATAAGTTGTGATGGTAGAGGGGTATTAGAAAAGTATGTGAGCAAGGAGAATGAAAAAACTAGTTTGATAGTAGTTATTCTTAGATCACTATAAGAAAATCGTTAAGTAGCTACCAGAAAATAGTATCGACTATACAGGAGACAGAAATAGCGACAATCGAACTCACTTTAAAAACGTTACTGTAATAAAAAAAATTTGCGTCGATCAAACTCACTCTAAACTTGAAAAAAAAAACTCATTTTTAATTAAATTTAAAAATATCATATTGTTTTATTTTTAAATTTGAAAGACTTATAATTAAATATTTTATTAATAAAGAGACAAGTTATAAATAAATAAATAATAAAATAAAACATAATTACGACAAGAAGATAACATACCAATAAAAATACATTTTATATAAATTTAGACCATAATGTAAATATTTACTAATGATCGAAACAAAATTTGTTTGTGTTATGTAGAAATTGCGAAGATAAATATTTCTTCATTTAATCATACACTTAAAATTCTAATTTTTTTAATTAAACAACATATTCCGTTACATTATTTATTAATACTATGCACTTTTCATTGTACTTCTTACTAATTCTTACTAATATGTGGTTTCACACTTTTCACACATATTATATATTTAAACTATAAATTAATCACATTATTTGTTCAATAATTATTAGTTATAAACTTAAATATAATTAAAATATAATATTATATATTAAAACTTTCAAAACATATTTTATATAAATAAATATAAATTTTATTTTACAAGTTAATTTACAAAATTAATTAGACTTCAAATTTATTTTCTAATATGATATTATAATTTATTTTAATAAAATTTCGTAAATCTATGATATAACCGTTATCCAATCATTATTGGATTACTCCCTGGTCTATCATCTCACATTTAAAATGTTTAATTCTCAACATAAAAAAAAATATGTTTGAAATCATTTCCTTGCACATCAGTTTCATAGAAATCATTAATTTTAATGTCCACTTTCTATAACATTTTCACAAAAATAAATTATAATAAATTATTGCAATAGCTCACACGAATATAAAGAAAAAAAATCCTGAAAAAAGTCTCCAAAAGTCAAAATACCACAAATTAAAGCAACTATTTTGTCTTTTCAAGAAAAAAAAGTAAACAAAAACAGACGTTAATGGTGTACTTGTAGCATCCCCGTGACGTCCTTCTTCTCGAACCCCACCCAATAAAATGTTCTTGATAATTTCGTCTTCTTCACACAAAAGTTTAAAGCAATGGAACCTCACTTGGTGGTGTCTTGTTCTCCATCCTCACTATAAACAAATTCAAGTCACATTCTGTGGTTGGTTGCTCCGTGATTAAGATTGGATAACGTAGGTAATATACCATTTTCTTTGTGTTTTCGTTTGTACTAATATTGTCAAATCTCCTTTTTCGCGAAAACCAAAGAAGTTTATATATTATGGAACCAAAGGATACTCAAATTATGCATAGAACCAAAGAATATGAACACATTATACAGCATTTTTAGGTAGCTAAAAACATCACTTAACGAATGAGAAACAAACACATTGCTCTTTTGATGTGATCCAACTCAAATCCAATAAATTTATTAGATTCGATACCTATCAATTCCTTTCTTTTGACCAAAGTTGAAAAAAACTAAAGCAATTGTCTAAGTTCCTGTTATTTGCTTCCTTTTGAAAAAGGTTTACAATGTTATAATCAATCAGAAGAAATCAATAGTTGCTAACCCAATCAAACATAGATTGATGATGTGCATCCACATGGAGAAAGATACTTCAAGAAAAAAAAAATATTAGAACCTTCGAAAATAATATATTGCAAATGGAAATATCAACTTTTCTTTGATATATATATATATATATATAATTTTCTAGTTTAGTTTTGAGAAATCATGTGTTAATAATAATAATAATAATTATTATTATTATAAATATCCTCTTTCTATTCAAGTTTAAGTAATATATAATTCGAAACTCGATGAATGAATAGAGTCAAATATCTTATAATACTTACACATTGTCATGCTATTATATAACGATTTTGAATTTTATATAGATTTATTGGTTTGTGATATTCAGTATGTATATTATATGACACGAGTGATAGATAAATTTGTTTAAAAAAATATTATAAAGTGTATAAGTTTAGATAGTTAAATTTGTTGGAGATCTCACATCGACTAAAGATTAGGCTTTTCAAGTGGGTGCAAATCTCACCTTACAAGCCGATTTTGTAAGATTGAGTTAGGTTTAAATTTCACTTCTGATATGATATCAGAGTTTATCCTAATAGCTTGTTAGACTTATTGAGTCACCCGTTATAAGGTCGGTATTGGACCATCACGCTATTGGACCATCACGTTCAAGTTGAGGAGTCTTGACGTGAGGGGAGTATATTGAAGATCTCACATTGATTAGAAATGAGGTCTTAGTAATAATTTATAAGTGAGTGTAAACTTTACCTTACAAGCCAATTTTGTAATAAAGTTTGAGTTTTAACTTGAATATTAAATTGATTTAAAATAAGTAAAAATTTGAAAATATGAACGAGGCTTATAGTAAATTAACTTGAGTTGAGGTTGGACTTCAATGAATTCTTATAATATAAGTGAAACAAATAGAACAGGGTATGAGATTATCAAACGAAGGTGTACCAATACATGAAAGCTTCTTAATTTTTACTAAATTTCAGATTAAAAAAGATTTTAAAAAGTGTACTTTGTATAGGAACCATTACATGTTAATAAAATTTGATTATTTTGGATGAATGTAGAAATAGTTCTGGTTTGATTTGATAAGTGGTGTCATGTAATTGTTTGGGTTTGTGGTTCATGAATTAAATAGAAATATGTTGTTTGTTTGAGAATCCTTTTATGTGAACATTGAAAATTTGTGGAACTGTTTGATTGGGATGGTAAGTTTGGCAAAAGAATTTGAATTGGTAATTTGATGTTAAAATGTTGATATGAAATTCTAAATTTTCAAGAGAATTGAAATAGTTTGGATAAGATTGATAAAATAATTTGTAAAACTTCAAATGATATTTCCAAAAAGAAAAACATTTTATTTGGCCTTGAGATTTAATAAAAATGTTAAAACTTGGGTTTGATTTGTATTAAAAATGATAGTGTGGATTATGGAGTGAAAGAAAGTTTTGAAGCGCAAATTTTAATTAGAAAAGCCAAAAGAAGAGTTTCTCTTTTAAATTTTTTGTGCAAATTTTAATTTCAGTTTTAAAGTTAGTTTTTACTTTTAGCTTTTACGTTAATTGTGCTAGTTAGAAATTGTTATACATTTTAGTAAAAGTTCTTGAGAATTTCATAACACAGGTACACAGGTACTCACATAAGTTAGAATAAACATAATAATAAAAAAAAAAAAGAAAAAGAAACTAGTGAGAATAAAGAGCTAAACAAATGGTGAGAAGAGTGAAGGACTTTTGCCTGAATGTTTTCAATTGGTTTTGTAAGTTTTTTATTCCTATTACGATTAGTATGATAAGCATGGAAAGTATTAAGGCAAATTTTTTGATAAAAAATTTGAAGTCAAGCAAATCCAAATAAATAACATTTCCTTATTTAAACTTTGGTTGTCTAAATGTGAAATCAAACCTTACCTTTCCTCATCATAAGAGAAGGAGAACAATATATATAATTGATATTGTAATGTAAGCAAAATAATTTTAAAAGGACAAGTGATGTCAAGAATAAAGAGAAGAGACTTTAAAAAGAGAAATATGTGATAAAAGATTGAGTTAAAACATTGACAATTATTTTATCAAAAGCTAAGGTTGAAATTTTAAAATTAAGGTTGGGAGGAGAGAAAGGAAATGAAGAGTATGCATATTATTTTTCTCTCCTTGTTTAGTTAGAAATTTGTAATAAAAAAAAAACAATTTTCTTGTTAGTCAGTCACATTACAATATTGTAAAAGACCTTAATGATCTATGTTGTTTATGTATATACAGTTAATTAGAATAAGATACATAACTGAATTGGGAGTTAGCAAAGTCATCTCAATGAAACACTTAGCTGAAAAATGACTCTTTTTTTTCCTATAATATATTAAAGAGAGTCTTATGCTTAATTATGATGATACTTGATGAAATACACTTGTGTTTTGTTGCTTGAAAAGAAAGAATTGTGGATCATTGATTGGCAACAACAACCTAAAGTGATGAAAATAGTTGTTTTTAGTTAGTATTTAAGTCAACCAACTCATTTTGACTTGTCTGGCTGATTTTTGAAATCATCCTTTGTTTAAGAAGAAACAAATATCTAAAGTTTAAGGGAGTTTGATAAGTGTTCAATTTACTTAATTTTGATCTAAATTTAGACGCTTAAAATAACACAAGTATGAAGATTTTTAGTAAAATAAATTCATAATTAACTTATAATCTTGAACTAATTGAAATGTAATTGATGGACTTTTGCCTAATTTTACAAGATTTTTTTATGTAGCTGAACAAAATTAACCCAACGGAGGAATTTTACTCGAAGTGCATAATTGAAAAAAATGAAGAAATTGATACTAAAAAAAAAATGAGTGGCACAAAAAAACAAATTAAATATATGCCGACAATGATGAAATTCATGCTACCACAATAAAATCCAAAATTAAATGGTGATGATGTAGATGAATGGATGACACATGTAATAACCTAGAAAATCTGTGAGTAGAAATGGTCGAAGTGGAATGAACACTTGATTATTATATTATTAAACTAAAAATGGGTATTTATAGAAAAAGTAAGTAGTCAAGTCTCATTTCCACTCAAGCCATCATCTCTATAAAACCCCTAACCTTCTCTTTTCCTCTGACTTCTCTCTAAGTCTCTGCTTCCATACTTCATCAGTTTCTCAAGCAGAGCCCACTGTTGGACTCGTGACGAAGAATAGAGTCAGTTTCTCTAAGTCTACCCGATCAGAATCTCCGTTAGAGTAAGTTCGTTCTCTGCCCTCTTCCCTTAGAGTTATTTTTAGGGTTTTGATTTCTTCTGCCTTATGAGCTTGCATGTGGCATCTGAGTTATCAGATAGTGCCCTTGTGAGCTCAGTTCCCTAGTGTTTTCATCTGATCATTGATCAGAAGACATTTTGATGCAGATTTGAGTTCTTGATGATCTTAGGCTTTGAGGCTGTTAGAGAGAACTTCTAGTGCAATTCAGGTAAGGGAAGTTGACTTGCATGTTACCTGATTCCAGTTTGTTTGTGATTTAGGATTTCATTCAAATTATGTCTGTGAAAATGCATCTGTGATGATTTACTTGCTGGCATGAAACTTAATTTGAATTCTTGATTGTTTATTCATTCTGGTATGTATGATGAGTATGTGGTAATTGATGGAATGCAAGTTTAATTTCTGGTTATGTTAGTCATCTGAGACATGTGTAGTAGCTATGTGGTAGTAAAATCTGTATAAATTGTCTGATAAGTTATGTTTTCTGCATAATTCGCTCAGGCGAAAGCATTTCGCCCAAGCGAGAATGGTTTCGAGTAGCAAGTGTGCTCTCTGGACTATTTTCGCTCAGGCGGGAAGTTTTTCGCCCAGGCGAGAAAGTCTTTTCGCCCTAGCGAGGGTACAGTCGCCTAGGCGAAAAAGCCCCTGGAGCTAGTGTGCTCTCTAGAGTGCTTTCGCCCAGGCGAGAAATCCTTCGCTCAGGCGAGGACATATTCACTCCCAGGCGAGAGTATTTTCGCTTAGGCGAAAATGGGCAGTGCTCTCTGGACTACTTTCGCTCAGGCGAATGGTATTTTCGTTCTGGCAAAATTTGTCTCGCCCAGGCTAAAAAATAAAAAGTTTTTTGGTTTTTTATTTCTGAATGTTTAGCTCTTTTGGAATGCAATGTATGTATTGAATAAACTAGATTAATTGATAATTCAAGTTTAATTATACTGATAGTTTAGTGACTTCTTTAAATATTGAGATTAAAGTGGAGATTGAGATTTAACAGTGAATGAATGCATGAGTAGAGATCTATATTGTGATGTGATATTGTTAAAGTATTGATAAAGTTGGTCAAAGCCTAGGCATAGTGTTTTCAGGAAAGAAAACACCTGTGTCTTGGTTAATTAGGAAGTGCATTGTCTAAGGATATGATCAATAACGATTGATATCCTGACTTTACTAGTAATAGGAATCAAATAGATAATCATTACTAGGTGCTAAGAGTCGAAGGAGGTCTGAACTGGGTGACTGCAGCTTGAAATATAGTTGGTCAGGAAAGTCTCAGGGAGACTAACCCTGTCATACATGATTGATGATTCATTTGTGTGGGGGCTTTGTGGATTAATAGTTTGGAGATGTATGACAGGTGCATATCTCAGGGTCTATTCAATGCACGAGTCTTCCGAAAGTAGAGTCATGTTTGTAGTGTGTTAGATTCTTATATTGTGATGATACATGAAATTGAATGTTTTTGATTTGTTAAAATTTGGCTAGCTTACCCCTTTTCTTTGGTTGTATTGTGTTTGAATTTCTATCTGTGATGATCGTGTCTTAACATGGGAGCAAATAGTGCTGCAGATAGATCTTTGGGAGATCATTTAGGTTAAAGGATGCTGTTAGGAATAGTATTATATTTTGAAAAACTTGTATATGATATTGTAAATATATTTTGAAATTTGAGTTTAACTTTATTATGTAATTTTGATGCATGTTAACTATGGAATATCGTGAGATACACATGATGTTAATACTTTAGTTGTCATAGTAAAAACTTTAATTTTGTGAGGTGTTACAACACATGTTTTTGATAAATAATGTAGTGTAAGAGTACCTTGTTTAGATGATTATAATGAAGAGGTATAAATTTATGTTAATGATATTAAGCCAATACTATTTGTTGAATGTAGATATTACAAGTTTAATGTGATTACTATTATCAAAGTTATAATTTATAACAAATTTTAGTAAAATATATAGTGACAAAGAATTTTATAGACACTGGAATTTATAATATCATTAAATTATCTTTATTTTATAAGGTGACATTTTTTTATTTGTTTATGAAGATCATATCAAAGAAGGATGATATTAAAATCTCATATGTTGTGTTAGTAAAAGTCATCTTACATGTTGTGTTAATTAAGTTTGTAATAATTCTGATTTAGAAAGATTAATCATTAACTACATTGAAACTTTATAAAATTCATATGGTCCAACTTTAAATGTCATGGGATTCCCTTTGTCAAAATTGTAATTTATTACAAATCTTACTAAAAATATATAATCTTAAAATTATTATGTGATAAGAAGCTGTCTTAATATTATAATTTATATTGATTTGGTAATATGACTATCAACTGAGACTTTATAATTGCACTATAGATTATGTAGTAATATCACTATCAAAAAATAACTGAAACTTTATAATTACACTATCTAAATTATGTAGTAACTTTTAAAATTCCGTTATATATTAGAAGTGTTTTAACTAATAATTTCAATTTTGTTTATTTTATTTTATTTTCACTATGTTAATAAAATTCATTTATTTTATTTAATGTCTTTAAAGAATCATATTAATATATGATTTAAAAGAGGGTTACCTAAATGCCCAAACGAAATTTTAAAAAATATTGTAAAAAGTATTTAAATGGTTCTATTTTTAATTTTTTTTTACATTTGAAAAAGTGTGTCGTTTATGATGAATGACTCAATATGAATAACAGTTATTCAACCATCTTAAACATATGTTACTCAAAACATATAATCACAAAATTTTATAAATATGGCTTAAAAGTATAATGTTATTGAAAAATTGTTACATAGGAGTTGTAAAAGAGTTGTCAATGCTTATATTTTAAGCATTTTTTTTTTTAAATTGTGACTTAAAAAAGAAAAAGTAATTATCTATTGGTATGGCCCTAAGACACCTAGATCACAACTAGGAATCGTCGATATTTTTGCCTAAATCTTAAGCAAGTGCTTTTATGGTTTAGCCACTACTTTTAAATGTTGCGTAAAATTATTTTTATTGTTGTGATAAGATATGTAAAATTTTAAATTTTATTTCTTTTAGATAAAATTTAAAATTCTTTAATTTTAAATAATCAAATTATCAATGTTAGTTTATAATTTTTTAAAATTCTTTACTGGGTTAACATATTTTTGTTATGAATCATTATCGAATTCTTGATAAAAATACTTATCCTTTGAAACTTTCATATCACAATAAACACGTTTTAACTTGGTTTTGTTGAGAAACAAAATGGTTAAAGTTGTTTAAAAAGTTGAGCAAACTGAATTGGGTTGAGAGAAAGGAATTTTGAGTATGAATTAAATGTGATCCTAAACCTTTAACCTTCATTTCACATTTTAAAAAAGTTTTAAAATAAATATATTGTTCTCAAAACTAGCTGTTAGTAATACCAAAAGTAGCAAAAGAAGGTTTAACATTTTTAAAGTTGTGTTTAAGCTGGTTATATTGAGGAAATAATTAGAGTTGTTTAAAAAGTACTACCTCCACTCCTATTTAAAAGGGGGAAGAAACTAATTTTCCTTGTTTATGTTTATATGAAACATTGATCTATTTTTAAACCTTTTTTTGTAGAATTACTTATATGTCCTAAAATTATTAGGAAGTGTATTTACAAAACATTAATATAAGGATAATTTTCAATGAAATTGTAATGTATGCTGTTATTAACTAAAAATAACTAACGTAATCATCTTTATTGGTTTTTAGCAAATTGTTATTTTTTTTTTTCATAATTGAGAAATAGTATGAATGGACAAAAAGTGAATTGGGAGCCAAACCTTCTATTAACTGTGAATCAAATAAGACGCATTCATCCTCCACCTCTATGCTTTCTGCCTGTAACTTAATATTTTTACAAATACCGAAAATATTCTTTTTAGATTATATAATCTTCAAGACAATTTTTGTATTTTAAATTATATAATATAGAATAAATTTTTATATTTTGAATTGTATAATATAGAATATAATTATTTTAGATTTTAAATTGAACAATTTAAATGAAAAAAATTATATTCTGAATTACATAATTTATATATAATTTTTGTATTTTATATTTTTAAATATATAATATAATTTTTATATTCTCAATTATAAAATCTAAAATACAAATTTCTTTTACTGTGAATTTTATAATTTAAAATATAATTTTATTTTGTATTTCAAATTATATAATTAGAATAAAAAATGTATTATAAATTAAAAATTATATTTCAAACTAAAAGATGAAAGGATATAAGATTTATTTAATTTTCTATTAAGAATATATTGGTAAATATAAAGTATGGAGTTAGTAGGAAGAGTGCGTCGTCAAATAAAAGAAACAGATTTTGAATACACCTACCTTTCTAATCCAAATTCATCATTGTTTAACATGGGCTTAACTCAGAAATCTGTCAATAATCCTAAAAAATAAGACTTGGTGACCCAAATTGAAAATGCGCTTTTAGGGGAGATTTCTTCCTGCACCCCATCAAATGTTTTCTGCAATCCATAAATTTTCAAAATCTCAATTGTATCTTTGAGAGTTTTATATGAAAGGAAAGGCAACCGGGAGAGTAAATGATAGACACTTTTTTTCGGTTGTCGATGAGTTTAGATTATGACCGATTCTTCCAGCACCTCCATAATTTTATATATTTCCATTTTAGTTTTGAAAAAAAAATAAAAATATTTTTCAATAATAACTGCGATTCAGTTTTTTTTTTTTTTCTCTTCGTGGATTGTACAAACCGTAATGCAATTAACAAATATTATCATTGCAGATTGTACAATCTCTAGTTATTTTTTTTGCATCTTTTATATTACAGGTTATACAAACTGAAATATAAATTTTTCTAAATGTATTGGGCTTTGTATAACTTGCAATACATTTAATTTTTTTCTGTATTGCGGGGTTATACAATCCGTGATGTATTTATAATTATAAATTTATTTTTTGTATTCCAGTTTGTACAACATGCTTATTCCCATTCCAAGTTTCAACCCTATTTTTAAATAAAGAGTCTATTATGTTCCTCTATACTTCTCTAAACAAAGAGTCTCTTGTTATACTGAAACATTCACTCCTCTTTTCATTGATTTTATTTCAAATTCAATTAAAATTAAACTAAACTAATTAAATTAAGGCAAATGAAGAGTCTATATAAATTCACTTCTTGATTAGATTTCATTTCAAATTCAATCAAAATAAAATAAAATTAATTAAATTAGTTTAGTTTTATTTTAATTTAATTTTAGTTAGTCTTATAAGTCACACCTTTTTTTCAAATTCAATTAAAATAAAATAAAATTAATTAAATTAGTTTAATTTTATTTTAATTTAATTTTAGTTTAGTTTAGTCTCTGTAAGTCACACGTTTTTTTATAGTTATAATCAAGTGAACTTACAGAGACTCTTCATTTGCCTTAATTTAATTAGTTTAATTTTATTTTAATTGAATTTGAAATAAAACTAATCAAGAAAGAGGAGGAGAGAATGTTTCATCATAAGAATCTAAGAGACTATTTATTTGAAATGGGGGTATGTAGCAGTAGTAGAAGAGACTCTCTATTTAATGTGTATAGAGAAGCAGAATAGACTGTTGATTTACATGATTGGTGGTGTTGGGTGACAACACATATTAAATTTTGTTTAAATACATTGCGGGTTGTATAAACTGCAATACAAAAATTTTTATACTTGTCCATTGTACAACCTGCAATGTAAAAGATACAGAAATAAATAATTGCAGGAGTTGTATAATCTATAATAATAATATTTTTTAATTGCATTAAAAAATATTTTCGTCTTTTCATTAAGACTAAAATGGAAATATGCAAAATTATGGAGGTGCAGGAAGTCAATATGGAAGTGCACGAAAAATCAATCTTAGATTATTTTAAAAATAAAAGAAGATTGTGTGGGCAAGTTCAATTTTTCTGCAAGTTGGGATGCGTTACAGGTTACCAAAAATTAGGTTTCAGAATAAATTTTTGAAACTAGTATTTCAAGTCATTTAGAAGATATAGGATGTATTTCAAAAAGAATTTTCCAAAAATTAAGAAATACATTAAAAAGAACTTTCTAAAAGCCAAAAATATATCTTGAAAAAAAGTTATACATTCCAGAAAAACTAGTCTTTGTATCGTCTTCTAGTATGGATACGAGTTTTACTTTCTCATCCATGTTTTTGAAGTAAAACATCCGTCACATATTACATCCGTATGAAATTTTTATCTTATCTTTATTTTTATTAAGTAATGAGTATCATTTATTTATTACTTTCAATATTAATTAAATAATTTTTTATAAAATAATAAAAAATATAATGAAAAAAATATGATATTATCAAGATTCTAAATCAAAAGGATATACATTTTCATTTTTGAATGTCAAATATAAATAAAAAAAATTATAATTACATGCATAAATATCAAATGAAAGTAAAAAAATAATTAGATAAAGATTAAAAAATTATATAAAAGAGTAAAAATAAAGATTAAATAATTATATAAAAGAGTAAAAAAGATTAAATGTGTGTCCTAAAAATAAATTATAAAACTAAGAATCAAATAAAAATTAATACAAATAATGATATGTTACCTATCAAAAGTGTTTTAGTAATAATTTAAAATAAGAAAAAATACGAGTGTTAAGATAGGTATAGAAACAAAGATGTCATGAATATATATATATATATATATATATATATATATATATATATATATATATATATATATATATATATATATATATATATATA
>Ga0209700_105841_pt1 | contig 20036 bp, 4 predicted proteins | sample SiratroredBW_FD_187528 | JGI IMG/M metagenome (GOLD analysis project Ga0209700, IMG submission 187528) | Root nodule microbial communities of legume samples collected from California, USA - Siratro red BW (SPAdes) (version 2) | ecosystem: Host-associated > Plants > Roots > Nodule | place: USA...
TATATATATATATATATATGAAATTCACAATGTATCGGGTTTTTATTTCAAAGGTTCTTTTAATAAAATTCTAGTGAGACACATTTTTAAATAATAGACATCTAATCTAAAAAAAAAGTGTTATGAATAATTATTATAGTAGTTATTAATTAACTTGCCATGTTTTATATTTAATATTCTTTTAAGAAAATTGTAATATTTGAATTGCTTATAACATTTAAGTTACATTTGTATATTTAATAAAAAGTGATAAGAAAAACTTTATAATTTATACTCTATCGTTCTCTTATATATTTTATACTGTATTTTTGTATTTTAATAAAAAAACACGTTAATAATTAACAATAATAAAGGATTTAACTTTTCTCAACGTGTATTGTTAATTCACCAGCACATGTTTTAACATAAAAGCAAAACAATATTAAAATATTTATTATATTATTGACGTGAAAAGTCATTCAATTAAAAATATTCAACAATATTTATTATTTTTTTCTATAAAAAATAATATCATGAAAATTAGATAATTAAAATAAAGTTGACACTTATTCAGTTTAATTTGTTTTTTCTAATTTCTGTTCATTTGCAATATAGTTTAAGAAAATAATTGTTTAAACAATAAATAATTGACTTTTTATTAGTGTATGCTTTTATTTATTTATTTATTTGTATATAAATATTTTTCTAAAATTAAAGAAGACATAGAAGTTGTCCCTTTTCACATACAAACAAAATATTTTTTATTTTTTTTTTAAACTTTGGTGGATCTCGTTTATAATAAAAACATATTTTTTAGACATGCGTACTGAGAGAATAAATTCAATAATGAAATAGTTTAAAATGTATTTGTCTTTATATAACTTTTTCAAAGAAGTTGGTGTTATCTTCTTATCACTTATGTCATCTTTATATATATATAAACATGCCCGATTCAATGAGTTGAAAAATATCCTAAATTATTTTATGTCTATCTGTAATCATAAATATTTGTTATTATTTTTTTTTAATTTTATCTAAGATTATTTAAAAGTATTTTTTAAAATATAAATTCAATAAAAATGCATTATAAATATTAATATAAATAAAATGAATATTTTAAACAATTCAAATAAATTATATGTATAATAAAATTTGAAATAAAATTCATTTATTTAAAAATTTAATTTCGTAGATTCAAATACAAAGTATAAATCTATAAAATCAATCTCTAAACTATTAATTTTATTCATTAATAAATTTATTTTAATTGTTCAACTTTAAAAAAAAATTATATTCAAATAAAATTATTAACAATAAATAATAAATATAATAATACTTATACTTATTTAGTTAGTAGAGCGTGATTTTTTTTTACTTGTAAGTATCTATTAAAAAACACTTATTTTACATATATTTTACCATATATCTGTCACAAATTTTTTTCTATGCTTGTACATACCAAATCACTCCAATTCCAAACAAAAAATAATGAAATAAATCATATAAATATATGATTTTGAATTTAGAGTTTAAACTATTATGAATAACTTTATGTCGTTATGGACTTCTTAGTTTTAATTTAAATTTGAATGGCTACACAGATTGGTCTGAGGAGAAGGTCTCAATTTAATTTAGAAAATATTTGAACAAAGTTTTTTAAAATATAAAATATTTTTTGTGAATTAAAAATTTATTAATTTAAAAATTAATTATCAAAATTTTTCCTCTAAATTTTTCAAATTTATATCTTTTTAACTTATGAATAAATTCATTTTAGTTTATGCACAATCTTTTTTTTATATCATTTTAGAAGTCTTTGGAAAGATTTGTTTCAACATATAAGATTTCAATCGTAAATATTTTTTGACTTATAAATTTTTTGTATTTATGTAAATGGAAAAAATATATGGTTTTTTTCTTTGAAAAAACGTTTAGTCTCTCATTTTCTGAAAATGTATTGTTTTACTGACAAATTTTTGGCTGAAGAGTTTGATTTCCTTCTATAATATATTGGTATCGAGCATGAAAAAAAAAAGTAATTCAAGTTGGAAACGTACTAATTAATTTAAAATTTTAAAATTATATTATTGTGGTGAATATTTGTTAAAAGATGTTTTGAAAGTTTAAGGAATTGTAACCCATTTTTCATTTCTCATCTCTCTACCTTTTTTTTTTTTAATTTATTTCCTATAAATACTATGTTTTCAAAACCTCGTCATCCCTCACTTAACTTGAAAACTAAGATAATTTTAACCTAGTGGATCTTGAAATAAAGTAAGTTCCTTCTTTTTATTGAAAATTCTCTATTTTTTTTTTCATCAATTTTTGATAGAATTAATTAAAAAAAATACCTTTTCAACTTGATTAAACTTACAATGAAGTTTTTTCTAGATCTCTAGAAAGTTGAATTTTTCTTTAAAACAAGGTAAGGAAAGTTATTTATTATATATATATATATATATATATATATATATATATATTATAATTTTAGGATAGATTATTTAGATTTGAAGATGACTTTGTCATAATATTTTGATTTTTATCTAAGGATTATGTTTTGTTGAAATTAAGTAATAATGTTGTTTGAGTTTTTTTATTAATAAAAGATTGTTTTAAAATACTTTGAATTATAATACTCTGGTTGAAATGTTGACACAATGGTTAGATTTTGCATATTAGATTGTGAAGTTTCTTAAATTAAGTTTTGAATATGTTTTTGATTAGGAGAATTTAGTTTCATATAGTTTTTTTATATGTTAGTTTATGAGTTAGATGTGTATAGAAGTATATATTGAACTTTAATGATTATTATTGAATTGAAATGAGTGAAGAATGAAGATTTAGTAAATTATAGATTGTAGTGCTCATTTTGAATGTGATTAAAGATTGCATTTGTTATATTGTTTTTGGATAAAAATTTTAAAATAGATTTAGTTATGTACATAAGATCAATTTTCTGATATTTTTGCTTAAGTGGAGGATTTTTTTCTCAAGTGAATATAAGATAAAGATTCAAAACTTTACTCTCAACCATATTATTATTTAAGCAAAAATAGAACTGCAACTCAATCATTACTCTCAGATAAATGTTTGCTTAAGTGGAAAATAGAGCTCCAACTCATACTTGATTTTGGCTAAATTTTACTGGAAGCTATGTTTTTTCTTTTTTTCTCTTTAATGATTGAATGTCAATGCTAACTATAAATGTAAATAAAATATTAATATGTATATTTAATATATTTGTGGATTTTGTTTAAATTAGTTTTTTTTGTATAAAAACAAGTATTGAAAATTATATGAATTTAAAGTCAAGTCACATAATTGGGATGATAGTGAACCATTGTTTGATTTGAGTATTAAATAATGACACCTATATTGCAACAGAGATCTTTTTGTTTCATTGATGATCCAAGTCATATAGACTAACATATCATATAATAAGAAATAAAAGGGAGAGTTCTTGCATAGCATGACATATGTAGATATGTGACTTGAGTTGTAATGAACTTATTCCGATCAATTATTATTGGATTTGCTTGTTAATCTAGCTTTAATATGAGACTTTTAGAATGTGTTAGTTGATATTCCATTTGTTGAATATTCTATGATGTCCATGTATGATATATATAATTTTTATATGTTTGTATATATAATTTTTATATGTTTGTATGTGATGGAATCGAATTATTAGTGGATATACAATAAATATATATATATATAGTTTCTCCGATGACTTACTATAATAATATAATGTCCACTAGATATAGATATGTATATAAAAGTAATGCTTGGAAAAATTTAGAAATTTATTTTTAAATTTTTTATAAAATTTGATTTATATATATATATATATATATATATATATATATATTATAAAATGTTCACATACTAAATATTATTTACATATATCTTATATGTTCAATCCTCTTTTGGATTTATAGTATGAAAAGTAGTTTTTGAGAATATTATTCGAGAGTATTACATAAATCAATAATAAAGTACCTGCCATTACTTATATAATGTGATATCATTAGAAATGTGGTTTTCTTATATACTTGTCAATTTTTAATAAAATTAATTTACCCTTTTATCCTCTTTATTTTCAAAATTATTATCCTTCAATTTTAAAGATTTTCGTTAATTTTGTAATTTAAAAAAAAAACTTTATTCAAATGAAGTTGACTTTACGAAGTGCATTGTTTGATTATAATTTTCTGCTATCAGTTTGGTTAACACGAAAAATGATAGCATTGAATTGATTTAAAATTAAGAAATCAAATTCAACCCTTTAAAATTGAAGATAAAAACGAAACTTTTAAATAAATAAAAGGGATAAAGAAAATAGTTTTACCTTTTAACAATATCATTATGTAAGAAGCTAAGAAGAGTAGTGCACAGTTTGGAGAGTGGTTGGTGGAACGACAGCTGAAAAGTTTGGTTACAACAAAACCAGCATTCACAATTTGGTCATATGTTTCTTCTTTAGTTGAAACCAATGGTTTTAAATTGTGGCAGCGATCCTTGTAAAGTAATAATCACATGTTTGGGAGAGATGAAACATAGTAATGTAAATATTAATAAAATAATGAAAAAACAATTGAAAATGCTTGGATTTTGAAATTTCATGAAAATATAAAAGTTAGCATCACCAAAAGCATATTAAAATTTAATTAAAAATTAAACTAATGGAAAAATTACTTTCTTTTAATTAAGTTAATTAATATCAAGCTACAAATTTAGCCGAAAAAGAAATTTGATTTTTTTTAAAGTAAGAATGTAGTTACTCTACTCTGAAAAAGAAAATAATTTCTAAGTGATCTATTACTACAAGGTGCCATAGGATTATGAAAAATATCATATTTGGAGAGAGATTCAAATAAAGATAGAAAGTAAAAATTGGAGATATAGAGAATCTAAGGTTTTTGAAATAAATTAGAAGGGGTGAGAAGAAAGGGAAAAGAAATAAAAAACTCATTGGCATGGGCCGTTGGGCCTTACAAGTCCAACTAATTCACATAAATTTAACTATATATTTGTGACAAATTCTTCCTGCATCCTAATATCTTCTTCCTACACTCTAATATAAAATTTTAATTCCACAATTAACCCTATCCGATTTATACGGGTAAAAAAATAAGAACTGGATGGCACCCCCATCCGGTTCATATTTCAAAAAAAATGACAACCGGATGAGTATGTCATCCGGTTGTCATTTCAAAATAAAATGACAACCGGATGACACCCCATCCGGTTGTCATTTAAAAAAAATTCATTTTATTTGGAAATGACAACCAGATGGCATACTCATCCGGTTGTCATTTTGATTTTGAAATGACAACTGGATGGGGCTGTCATCCGGTTCTCATTTCCAAATAAAAATGAGAACCGGATAGAACCCATCCGGTTCTCATACATCAAATCGGAAAATTCTTCTGTTCATCGTCGACAACGTCTAAACCCCAAATCAATTACTCTAATCAGCAATATCACTTACTAATTGCCAATAAACACAAAAAATTACTTACTTATTGCTTGTTTTAAGGATTAATCAAAGATTTGAAAACAGATGAAGTTAAAATGACAACCGGATGGGATGTCATCCGATTGTCACTTTATTTTGAAATGACAACCGGATGACATACTCATTCGGTTGTCATTTTTTTTGAAATGTGAACCGGATGGGGGTGCCATCCGGTTCTTATTTTTTTGCCCGTATGAACCGGATGGGTGTGCTGGGGTATTTATGGAATTAAAAAATTTGTATTAGGGTGCAGGAAGCGTGTATTAGGGTGCAAGAAGAATTTGTCTATATTTGTATATCATAATATTAAAAAATATATACAAATACAATTACCATATATTTTGCAATAAATAGCATCATGTTAAACAAATTATTATTTATTAAAATAAGAAATTATATTATTTATACATATTATTTTAAACAATTATTTTTTCAAACAAACAGATAAAATTGAATAAAGTTGAGATAATTTGAACTATAATTCAAATCGTAATTAAATCTAATTTCTAAAACTCAAAAGTTCATGTGGACTAAATTAACAGGACCAAGTGGAGACATAAACCACCTTAAAGGAGGTTAACAAACCTCTACCAGCATGTGTTAGATTACAATTTTTCGTGGTTTAACCTTTGGTATATGGAAAGCAAAATAAAACATAAAAAATAAAATGATTTTAAGGGAAAAAATAACATTTATTTTAATAAATAATTATTTATTTTTGAAAAATTAAATGTTGACATGGTAGTATAACTAGTGGCATTTGAATTAAATCAATTAAAACAACTTCATGGCAAGAGTTATTTTGTAATGTTTTAATTTATTTTTTGCGAGTTCACATATCACTTTTACGATTTTTTTTACATTTTTTAATATAAATATAAAAATATTTGTAAGTTCTACTATATGATATTATTTTTAAGGCTTTTTTACATTTTTTACTTCAAATAAGATTTGATGCCATTCACACTTTCATTAACATTCATATAACTATTAATAAAATTATATATTTTCAAAATAGAAGATTTTTTTCTTATGATCCAAAGTTTTAATTTTATATCATATCATTATATTCCAATTAAATGAAGATGTTTTAAATAGTACAAATAAAATTCTAACTTTTAAAAATATGATAAAAAAAGTTACAACAACTGAAATCGTACTTTACTAAGAAAAGAAAAATATTTAAACAGAGAAAAATATTATCACTTTTTAATTCTTATATTAAAAATTTCTCTAATGAAAGGTATTTACACGAGATTCTTTATTACTAAATACAATATTTTAATATGGATATTCCAAACAATAGTTATTTAAAATTGAATTTTTTTTATATGGATTAATTATTGAAAATGGTAAAGTAATACTATAAGAAAAAAAAGAAAACTATGTAGCCATCCATTTTAACTATTAAAATATAACGGTAGTAATTAGTGATTGAATTTAGTGATTAAAATAAAGTAATCATTAATTATGATTGAAATAGTGAATAAATTAGATTTTTGTTATTAAAAAATTATAAAAAAAATTAGTTTCTCAATTTAGCAATCGAAATACTTTGATAGTTAGCTAATAGTAATCAAAATAATGATTAATTTTTAATTTATTTTAACGACCGATTTTCTTGTAGTCCTTAAATCACTAAAAATAATAGTAAAAGAATTCAGCAATTGAAATACAGTAATCACTAATAATTGACCAAAATAACTTCTGAAGGTTGTATTGAATATCAAGATGAAGATGATAATGGTGACGGTGGTATGAATACTAAGACGATACGATCAAAATAATACATAGTGATAAAAATATTGTTACAAAAAGTGACCGTGGTTATGGTTATTATAGTAAAGTGATTACTCAATTCGAATTGATTGCAGATTTTGGTAATGATGTTTATACATATTAAATCATTTACCACTGCTAATTTTATATGTTCTTTTTTCAATCTAATTTGGCAATAGTAGATGCAAAGCACTTTAACTGCTTAATTTCGCATCATGTTTAATGTGTGTTAACATGAAGTAGTAATAATATCATTTTGGTATTAACCATAGATATCCTTTAAAATGAAACAACTTTGTTTGAACAAAGAAGGACATTATTGTTATGATGAATGCAAAACGTTATAAGAAGAAATAAGAAAAGTTAGGCATACATTACACAATAAAAGACATTGAAATAAATTTGTTTGTTGAAGCACTGATTTTGCATTACATTGTGAACCTTAATACCTACTCCTCACATGCCTCTTTCTTCCAAGATAGAAGTTTTGAAGTTAATCTTTCATAAAAAGCAAATTTTATGATACAATTTAAAATACATATATTAGATCTCACAAAAACGAGAAATAAACCAAATATATATAAGAAAATAAAAAATGAATCAAACATATATAAAAAATGATACTACAATCTTAATTTTTTTATTTTTATTTAATGTATGATTTAATTAGAAACCCATTATAATATAAAACACTATATTAGTTATCCCAAAACAAGAAAACTACTCACAAAAATACATTCTCAGCTTGATTTAAACCTAAACACAGAAATGCACACCAACAATTTATAACAAAGAAGTTATTGGAAAAACGTACCTACTAACTATCCTCTGAGCCACCTATGGCACTTGGCTATTCTCAGTTCAGCCATTACAAGTATATAGTGTATGAGTCTGTTCAAGAATCTCATATAAGCAATCCTCCATGGTTTCCAAAGAAGCATTGGCCCTAATAAGCCCCAAAAGCCTGCAAAGAAACCTAACCCCATGCTCATGTACAAAGCTCCATAGAAAATTGAATTGTCTTCTTCACCATCAATCTCTTGTTGCTGAGTCTTTTCTATTGTCTCTTCTCCAGGACAACTTTTGTTCAGTTGCTCTCCACAAAGATCAATATTTCCTTCAAAAGCAGATGCATCAAAGGTTTGCAACTGTCTTCCCCAAGGGATTCTTCCACTCAGATTGTTGTTTGATAAGTCCAACACTCCAAGACGATCAATCTTGGAAAGACTGGAAGGAATACTGCCTGATAACTTATTTCTTGACAAGTCCAGAAATTCTAGCGAATTTAAATTCCCAATCTCGGAAGGAATTTTTCCATGAAAGTTGTTTCTTGATAAATTCAAAGAAACCAATCCAAGTAAATATCCAACCTCTTTGGGTACTTCACCTGTTAAATCATTACTTGAGAGGTCAATGCTCTTGAGAAGATTCTCTGGATTCCAAAACTCATAATCCTTACCCTTCCACGTCAATAGCAAGTAAGAGTCATAAATATCAGGATAAGACCCTCGAGTTGAAATTTTTCGTTCCCTTGCAATTTCCCTTGGGAGCACGCTCCTTTCCATCATTGCAGAAAAATTTCTCAGACATATTGGAATTTCTCCTGACAATTTATTCCTTGAGAGATCCAAGACTTGAATTTGGCTCAAATAGCATAATTGTATAGGAAATTTTCCAAAGAGGTGATTTTCTCGCAAGCTCAAGATTTTCAACTGTTGCAGACTTTCTCCGATCCATGAGGGTACTGGACCAGACAACAAATTTTTACTCACATCTAATATGGCTAATCCAGAGCAGTTCTTCAATGTGAGTGGCAGTTCTCCAATAAAATTGTTGTTTCTTAATACCAAAACTCGCAAATTAACAAGAGTGCCAATGGAATGTGGAATCTTCCCTGATAATTTATTGTTTCTTAGATCAAGAAATTTTAGTAAGCTTAGATGTTCCCAACACTCAGGAAGTTCTCCCACTATTTGATTATTTGAAACATCCAAAGTAAGCATATTTTCTGCTACTTTATTTCCGCACAATAATGTATGTAAATCTGAAAACTTATTTTCTGACAGATCCAACTTGCTAGCGTGGGACAAAAATGTAGGAATTACACCTTCAAGTTTATTTGAGTTTAGAATTATTGCATCTGGAACATCCTCGACAGATTTCATCGTTAGATTCGGAATTGTACCTTTGAGACTGTTGTAAGACATGTTCAACTCTCTTATAAACCGTACCTTGTTCCAAAACCAATCTGGTACAAAGTCATCAATCCCCGCATCAGAAATATCAAGAAAGCTTAGCTGAATTTGAGGCTTGAGCCAGCTTGGGAAGCTAGGACCCAACTTGCAAGAGGCTAGTCCCAAATTGAATAATTGGAAAGGTGGAATCCAGCTAGTATCAAACGATAGAGACAATGAGTTGTCTGAGAAGTCTAGTTCTATCAATTGGGACAAATTTGTGAAATGCAATTCATTGATTTCACCCTCCAAGTAATTCTCTTCAAGACGAAGATACTGCAACTGATAAAGCAAACCAATGCTTTCTGGTACTTCTCCAGTTAAGTGATTGTTGGAAAGAGATAAACTCCCCAAAGATGTAAAGGCTGAAAGATTAGGCAGCTTTCCCATAATGAGGTTATCAGATAAATGTAGCGTCTCTAATACAGGGCTGTTACACCTTGAAGAATTCTGAATGAAGCTAGAAATTTCCCCACTCAGGTTGTTATGGTTTAGGTATAATTTCTTCAATGTGCATATGCTCCCAAGGGAAGCCGGAATCTTTCCCTGCAGTTTGTTTTCAGAGAGCTCAAGAGCTACAAGAGAGTTCATTACTTTCCCAATTGCATCTGGAATGGAACCTTCTATCAAGTTATTAGAAAGGGAAAGGCCTTGAAGATTGGTGGTGAAGTTGAAAACCCAGTGAAATACAGCCGATGATTTCAATAGATTATCTGAGAGAACAAGAGTAACAAGAGAATGAGATTTTTTAATGGAAGCAGATGACACAGCAAAACTTTTATCAGTAAGACCAGAATTTCCTAAGTAAAGATTTCGTAGTTTGGTGCTGAAGTTGAAATTCCCTTGAAATATTGATGTCTGAGTCAAATTATTATAGGAGAGATCAAGGACCACAAGTGAAGGAAAGTTTAGGTAGTTAAGAGAAGACAAAACAATGTTATTACTAGAAAGATGAAGCTCTTGGAGATTGGTGCTATAGTTGGACAACAATTGGAATGTTGATGAGGTGAGCATATTATAAGAGAGATCAAGGATGGAAAGAGAAGTGGAAATGTTGGAATGAGAAGGAAACAAAGATGAAATGTGATCATCTGAAAGACTACAACTGACTAGACTCAACTCCTGCAAGTTTGGAATATGCTCACTGATCATTAGAAGCCAGTAGGGGGAGAAGCCAAGATCAGAAAATGAATAGAGGCCAAGACTTGTTAATGAAGAGAGAGAAGATATCCACTTTGCATCATCAGTTGTAAGATCAAAAGTGCCATCAAGTCTAAGAGAATGCAAGAGAGGAAGATTTCCAACCTCAAAAGGGAGTGCTTCAGAAAGTGAACTTTGTGAAAGATCGAGATACCTCAAATGTGACAGACTTCCAAGTTGAGAAGGAACCTCTCCATGGATACCATTATTGTCACTTAGATCAAGATATTGCAGACTTAAAAGCTTTCCTAGTTGAGAAGGAACTTCTCCATCAAGACCAGTTGCTTTAAGATCAAGAAACTCTAACTTTGAGAGATTTCCCAGTTCATAAGGAATTGGCCCTGAGAAACTTGACTGTGATAGATTGAGATATCTTAAGCTTTGAAAGGAGCCGATGCATGGTGGAATTTGACAGCCACTGACACGGTGAAAACTAAGATCCAAATGTTCCAAGTTTTGCAAGTCAACCAATGAAGTGATATTGAATGATCCTGACAAATAATGTGATTCTGAACCACGAAGATTAAGCATTTCTACGTGACCAGTTTCATGGTTGCACTCAATACCTTCCCATCTGCAACAATCTCTGTCATTTTTTTCATGGTCCCTCCACGTGGACAGCATGCCACAGTAATCTTGGACACTTTGTTTGAAAGTGAGGAGTGCATGTCTCTCCCTCTCTATGCATTTGACATGTGAACTCTGTGATGGCGAGTTGAATCCAAGAATGGAATCCAAGGACACAGAGACTAGGAACAATATTTTGAGCAAGTAAGTAGCCATTGCAATTTTGCTGATATGAAATATCTGCTACGCTCGAAAACTTGGTATGAACAAAAGAGCAAACACCACCATTGCAATTATGATTTCCTCAACAACAGGATATAAGTAGTTGGCAGAAGTGAAGGCCTTAATTTCTGAGTCCTGTCTTTATTGACTTTGCAAGGAAGAAAGTTTCAAAGGTCAAATTTTCTAAATGAATAAGGGACATAAGGAAAAGATATGAAAATGACATCTTCAATCCACATAACAGAGAATTAGATGTCAAAACTTTTCACTTGCAATGACTTTAATGCATGATATATTTCATTGTACTATTATTTTACCACACTTGGGTCAGTACAGTTGACCGATACTGTTTCCTGTCCAGTTCTAAACCAAAATAATAATAATAATAATAATAATAATAATAATAATAATAATAATAATAATAATAATAATAATAATATTTGATCATTTTGTATGTGCCTGTAGGAAATTAACCCACAGCGAATAATTATCTAAGTTTCGTTGTTAGGACTCCTAGGGTAAGGTGAAACAAATAGCATAATAAGGGCATTGTGTCCTTTATATTTTTTTCACACATTTTAATTTAATGATCTTATAATTGCTTTCCTACTTTTGCAATATCTATTATTATGTCACGGTCTGATATCAAACATTATTCGAATACCGAATTCTTTTCAAATGCAAGTAGTACGTTTTTCAAAAATAATTTTTCTTCATATATATTTTTTATATTACATATAGATGTAAATAATAAATATTAATATAATTTGTTTGTATTACAACAAGAAAAAAAAAAGAACTTAGTAAAAATAACATTAATTTGTTAATTCTGTTTGAATTATGGTAATAGTTAAGATAATTGATCATGTGATAAATTGCATATTCACTTTAATTTCCTTATAGTAAACACATGTACATGTAATAATTACTTAAGACCAAATAGGTGTTTAATTACCTTAATTATTATCGAAGTTCAAACATAATAAAATTAAAATTTTTGTATTAATTTCTTTATTGTATTAAAATAAAATATGTCAATATTATTATACTAAGAATATAATCAGGGAGAGGTAAAATTTTATTACGGAACAGCTTAATCCTCAAAAGTTTATAGTTTATTTTTGATTTCTGGATTAGATTCGAAAAAAAATTTTACCTTTAAGATGAGGTCATTCTGATATTTTATTCTTTCAGATTCAGTTATTTCCAAAATTAAAATTTTCTTTTGGATTACTCACATCAGAAGGTAACTTTCAACAAAAAATAACTTTTAAATTTTGTAATTCAATGATTTTATCGATTATAAAATTTAGAATACAAAACCAAAATCCATCTTTCCCAAATTTACCTTTGACGAAAAGCTTTCCCAGCCCCTCCCGCCGCTAAGACCAACCTTCCAAGACACTAGTGCCACAACCGCTAAAATATTTTATTAGTAATCCTAATATTTTTTTTATGAAAATAAATTATAATAGATATATAACTTTTTGGGATAAAATAGGATTGACTTTAAAAAAGTTAATTCATATTTTGATAAAACACTCGTCCACGTACAAAAAAATTTCCGATCCTGAAATAAATAAAGTACAAAAGATTTTCATTCATCTAGTCATATTTCGTTGGGATTTTACTCAGGTCTCTAAAATATCATCCATCTCACTCTTTATAAGCTTTATCATATATATGTTCATTTGTATTGATTCCATTCTAATTTTCTGTTAATTTATCTGAAAATCTAAATCAGGATTATAGCTGATTGTATTATACCTTTGTTTGGTTGATATATATATATATATATATATATATATATATATATATATATATATATATATATATATATATAAATAAAAATATATATATATATATATATATATATATATATATATATATATATATATATATATATATATATATATATATAAATATATATATATATATATATATATATATATATATATATATATCAATTTATACCCTAAATCCTATAATACTAATTATGTATATATATATATATATACATAATTAGTATTACATTTTATATATATAACCTATTTTTTTGTAAGTTTAATCTTTTAACTTATTAAACTTCATTTGATATTTTTATAATAATTTTTATTATGCACTAACATATGCTATTTATTGGCTTGAATAATTTTTTTGGTACATTATAAAAATTATTTCTCCATACCCTATGCTACTTTCTCTATCTTTTTGGATGTTAAAAGACAATTCCACTTTTAACATGTGCTTAAGCTTCTAATGCCCATTAAGCTTCTGTGATGAGGAGCTAGTTCCTTATGCTTCATTGAGGTGATTGTTCACAAGGATGACACCAGCAAATAATTGCATAAGTGGGGCTCAAGGTTCTATGCTAGCCATCCTTCCAATCCTCAATAAACTTTTGAGTTCATTTACCCTATATTTAAATTGCTGCAATTTTCCCTTTAACATGGCTTTCTAGGAAATTTTACTTTTATTTATGGCTTGTAACTTCTTTGCAACTGACTCTTCTTGTTTGTCTTAATTCTTTCACTTGAGATTAAAATAAAATGTAAAAAGATAAATAAACATTTTGAAAAAATAAAATTATAAGATGGATGTACATTATTCCCGGAAAAAAATTAAACTATAAAAATGTATATTTAAAACTGTTTTACTTGTATATAAAATATTTCTCTTCTTTTAAATTTTATTAATTTTAGTTCTTATATTTTTAAAATAAATAAATTTATTACACACATACCAAAGAAATTCATGAAAATATAATTTCATTTTATGTAAATTTTTTTAATTTTTATATTTTTTTAAATATGATTTCATTCTAAAATAACAAAGTAATTATTATTTAGAGAACAATATAATGAACATTTTTTGATATCTATATATTTAGTTACTAAATTAATTTTTATATATTTGGTCATTAGATTAGTCTTAATGAAATTGGTTGTTAAATTAGTTTTAAATTTTTGTATAATCAGTCGTTAAATTAATTTTTATATAATTGGTAATTAAATTAGTTTCTATATATTAATAGTAATTAGACTTAATAATAATCAGATTTGTTTGTAAATTAGAATTTAAATTGATATTTAATATTAGTTACTAAAATTTTAACTATTTATTAATATTAATTTGAAATCAGTTTGTAATTAAGTTAGTGACCAATTTTATAATTTTAAAGACTAATACATTAATTTTTAAAATCAATTTTTCTTGAAGTGTAAAAAACAAAATCAACTAATATACTAGAAAACATTGATATTTATTCATATGGTAAGAAATATTTATTCACAATATTCTTAAAATAATGTTTCTATATAATAAAAATATAAAATTAGGTTTTTACAATATAATTACTAGACAACTAGCAATTTATATATATTATATAGTTAAATTTGAAAAATGTAATTAATTGGGTTAGATTGAGAAAATTTGTGGGTTAGTTTAGACTTCTATAAGATATATTATCATGTTTTAAGTAGTTTTATTTTTGTTTATTATCGAAAGTTATTTATTATATACTTATAATTTCGTCTACCTAATTTTGTCTATATTATAAAAAAATCTGATAAAATTTAATCAAAAAAACTATCCAAAAATAGTATTTTTAAATAAAATTTATTGATTATAAAAATAAAATATGATTGGATAAAAGCAGGTTTTAAGTCCTTTTAAATAAAAAAAGTGGAAGGATGTTTTATCGATATCAAGATAAAAAAATTATCCTTATTTTAACTTAATGTATTGCATTAAAAATATTTATCTTATATATAATTTATTTTATTTTAACTATATAGAATAAATATTTATCCTGAACTAATGGCGCGATTTTACGTGTTTAAAATCACTTTATCTCTTAATCTAAATTTTGATTGTTCCATAAATTTCAATTATAATTAAATTAAATGTGTGTATATATATATAAAAAAAAACGTGGAGGGCACGGCATACACAACTACAAAAACACGATACCCTAATTTCTCTCCCTGACTCTCTTTACCTGTTGTCAGCTCCGGCGACTTCTCTTCCGGCGCCGCCGCTATCTCCGCCTTTATCTTCGCCGTGTACTTCTATCCCTAAGCGCTGCACCAGGTATTTTTCTCTCCGTGTTCGCACATCCAACTAACTTTCCCTTCGTAATACCCCCAAATTAGGTTATGGATGATTTGCGAATTGGGGGTTCACTCTGTTTTTAAATTTATTATCTTTATTTGATTGCGTTGCCGAGCTGAAATTATCATGAAGGTTTAAGACACAAAATATAATATTCCTCTTTCATATTTTAATTATCAATAAGGGATAAACTAAGTGCATGTTTGTGACAGTTTACTTTTTTATGGAAGAATATCTTTTCCAAAAGCTTTTTTATTTTGAGGATTTTTTTATTTTGTTTAAAAATTCAAAATAAAGGAGTGCAAACTATTTTGTATTTCTTTTACACGGATAAAAATGTATCCCTTTCACCTGAGTTTTTGAATGTTTAATATTAATAACGTAGCAAACATAAAACATAATCTGCTTGTTGTGTTCTACTGCGTTTGATCATTTCTACAATACAAATGCTAGAAGCAGTAGAGAATACACAGTTTTTTATGTGGCATTAGAATGAAGGAGTTTCTAGTGGAGAGTTCACTCATTTTCTGTTTATTTTTCTTCTTTTTATTTGTATTTTGGTGATCATTAGTTCTCGTTAGTTAATTTTTGAGTTTATTATCTGAAACCATCCATGGGAGAGTTGTTTGAGCAACGCTGACCCCTTCTATTTTCTTTTTAATAAAAATTTCTATGTAATATTCAAATTCCAATACCCTAATGTAAAGTCTAATAGGTGTGAACCTGCATCCACAGATTGAGAGTATGTGAGGGTTGCATGTTTTAGATGAGGTGTTTACTGTTTAAATTTATTTTCATATGAAACATGGAACCTTTATTTGTTTTTCTGATTTGAATTCTAGTGCTGTAGATCTTCAATTTGATTACTTGGGTCAGATTTCTGTCATTCTCAATCATGGCAACTAGTAAGTGAAACATATATGTTTTTCCTATCTGTTTAATTTGTACCTTTGCCAAGTTTACTCATTTATGTTTTTTGTGTTACTTTGTGTTTTTCTTTGGTGGAAATCTTTTTTGCTTTTTAAATTAATATATCGTATGACTATGGATTTCCTGCAGGACTTCAGTTTGAAAATAATTGTGAAGTTGGAGTCTTCTCTAAACTTACCAATGCCTACTGCTTGGTTGCCATTGGAGGCTCTGAGAGCTTCTACAGGTTTTCATTCATTATGGACTATTGAAAACATTGCTTATTTCATATATATATATATATGTGTGTGTGTGTGTGTGTGTGTATTTAGTTTCAATTTGTTATGATAGTTTTATAGATGACTATAATATGTTGCTTGACACAGTGTATTTGAAGCTGAGTTAGCTGATGTTATCCCTGTGGTCAAGACATCCATTGGCGGTACTCGTATTATTGGTCGTCTTTGTGCTGGTAAAGTTTTTCTTATCCTCATTTGTTCTCTTGGTTTGTCAAGTAGTAATAGTCCATCGTTAAGATGGCTCCATCCTGTACATATAATTATTTTCTTTTTCTAATTAACAAAGAAACTACACTTGTTTCTTCTTTCTAGTAGTTGTCTCTTTTTTGGAACTAATTAATTTTCCTTAAAATTGCTTTGCAGGAAACAAGAATGGGCTTCTCTTGCCCCATACCACCACAGATCAAGGTGATTCCTATTTCTGTTATATTGGTTTTGATTCGTTGTACTTTATGATGCAATTTTAATATCATGTGCTATGGCCTGTTAGGCTTTGAAACTCCCTGTCTTCCCAAACGAAAATTCATCCTATTGACTTTGTGAATAAAACATGTCAAACGGTTACTCAACATCAGAGTGGTGATTCTGGTGGCTATTTGCACATTGGATGAATAATAGCTGATTTTGATAAAAATAAAATAAAATTACTGCTATTGCTTCTGTATACCTGTAATTGAAAAGATCCAAACAAATTTACTAGTTTAAATTCCGAATGATTGACTTGGTGTTTTTGATGGGTCTATGGTTGTGCAATTGGCTGATTTCATAAAGATTCTAAATTCTGTTCATTTTGTTTGTTAGTATCTCATCTTTATCAACACTCTAGTCTCTATGCTTTTAATTATTTTTTTTCCCATTTTCACTGGCTTTTACAAATTCTGTATGTTGAGACCCGAGGATGGGATTTCTGGATTGACATGTTTTTTTTAAGTAACTTACCCTTTTTGTTGGCAGTATATAATTCGACTCTATTAATGATATACTGACTTATGGTATTTGATTTTATCGTCTCTATTATTGCTGTAGAACTTCAGCATTTGAGAAACAGTCTACCTGATCAAGTTGTTGTTCAGCGTATAGACGAAAGGTTATCTGCTCTGGGGAATTGTATTGCATGTAATGACCATGTGGCCCTCACACACACTGATCTTGACAGGGTATTGCCTTATTGTTGACTAATTATTTATTTCTGTAACTGTTTATTCATGTTTAGAATTAGAAATTGATTTTGAGAGACTTATATTTTCATTAGAAGCACGGAAGGGAAATAAGTGAATGGACTAATCACATATATATTGTAATCTCTGAGTCTGATTGCCGTAAATTTTGACAACTCAATATTTAGCATGCATCAAGGCCTAGTAGGGAATTTGATCACCTAATGATGTTTTTTGTTGATGAAACAAACTTAAAATGCTAAGCTGGTTAATTTTCTGTTAAGCACCCGATGAAGTCTTGTTTGTCTGCCAAACATGTTTTCTTATTGCTAAGTATAGGAAGGTAATTTCCCATATAGGTGTCAATATTAACACACTAATCCTATGATTTACAGCAATGCAATTTTTTCTTCAAACCTTGTTAGTCCATCGTCGTTATTTGCATCTATCTTTAATTTTATATATAAAAATCTTGGCTAGCTCGAGTTTTCAATATTAAGTTTTTGTTCAGGAGACTGAAGAGATGATTGCAGATGTTCTTGGAGTAGAAGTTTTCAGGCAGACCATTGCAGGCAACATTCTTGTTGGTAGTTATTGTGCCTTCTCCAATAGGGGTGGTTTGGTGAGTAAAATATATTTTCTCTTAGAAATTTATAATCTAGACAGCTATATATATGCAATGTCTTTTGACCATAAACTCGATGCAGGTCCACCCTCATACTTCCATAGAAGACTTGGATGAGCTTTCTACTCTTCTTCAGGTTCCTTTGGTGGCTGGAACCGTTAACCGAGGCAGTGAAGTTATAGCAGCTGGAATGGCAGTTAATGATTGGACAGCATTTTGTGGTTCAGACACCACAGCAACAGAGCTATCTGTAATTGAGAGTGTTTTCAAGCTGAGAGAAGCTCAGCCTAGTGCCATTGTGGACGAGATGAGGAAATCCCTCGTTGATACCTATGTCTGAACTGTGTTAGTAATAATGTTTTGTTTTGTGCAACAAGATATATTGCACTGCTGATTGTTATAAGTTTTGGCGATAGTTTGCTTTTCTAGTGTGGACATATATGTTCCCTTCTCATTGTACTTTTCATCAACTGTGATATCATTTAATATCTGGCGATCTTCGTCATACACAGATCAAATGCATGTATGGGTGTTATTGCCTACCCCCCTCGTGTTGACGGCTTAAATAATTGCTTGGGATTAACTCAAAGCAATCATATTCTACGTCATTTTATAACTAATCTATACTCTGAACTCTGAACAAGGCAACTTTTTGGCTGTTTAGGCAAGAACATAAAATTTACGCATGCTGATTTTGCTTTAATATTATGGCAACTATTAATTGGTTATTAGAATTCTAACATCAAGGATGTTGAGAATAGCCCGAGGTTGGGAAATTTGGGCTGTTTTTCAGGGAATATTAATTTTTTAGCAGATGAGATCGCGTAATGTGATCTGAACCCAAATCAAATCAGAAATTGAAGTCACGGTCGCGCAGAATCGCAAATTTTATATTCGTGATAGGTATCATCATTAGTTCCTCGCAGACACCTAAGTTTTTGTAGGTTTGGAAATATGCTATTTTTCACATAAATCAATTAGCTGGAGCTCGTTCCTTTCCTCTCTTCAAAACTTTCTCCTCTCTTATAGGTAGGAAGATTTGCGGGGGAGAAAATTATTTTTCTAACTAAAATAATTTAATTTAATTATAATTAAATAAAACAAAATTACTTTTATTTTAAAATATATAATAATCAAATATATTATAAACTAAAAATTTTAAAATAATTAATAAAATATTACTTTATAAATAATTATAAAAATATATATAATCGATGGTAATCGATTATACGTGTAATTCGTTTTATATATATAATCGATTATGCTTTATCGTAATCAATTATATATATATATATATATATATATATATATATATATATATATATATATATATAAATAACGTAATTTATTATTATATATATTTTAATATATTATATAATATAATAATATTTAAAAATAAAATATTAAATATTATTTAAATTTTAATAAAAG
>Ga0209700_105843_pt1 | contig 20033 bp, 13 predicted proteins | sample SiratroredBW_FD_187528 | JGI IMG/M metagenome (GOLD analysis project Ga0209700, IMG submission 187528) | Root nodule microbial communities of legume samples collected from California, USA - Siratro red BW (SPAdes) (version 2) | ecosystem: Host-associated > Plants > Roots > Nodule | place: USA...
AAAAAGATAAAAAAAAAAAAAAAGTAAATCATAAATACTCTTCGATACTTACCTACTTTGATTATAAAAAAAAAGAAAAATCAATTTACGAGGTAATATATTTTTATGATTATTTTTTTATACTAATACTTTTTCATATAATTCGGTCATAATGTACGTTTTATAAAAGAATATTAAATTAAATTTTAAAGTCTACATGTAAGAAAACATTTGTATTATATATTTATGAAAAATTATATATTTTTTATATTATTATAAAAAATATCGAGAATGAATTTGTCATATATAGAAGATGTAGAAATGATTGAAAATCCACTTATATCCTAATATTTACATTATCTAATTATGTAAAAGAAAAAATCATTATCACATAAGCCAAGTTGTTGACTAATTTATCTAATATACATAATTTAACATATATGAAAAACTTATGATATATTTAAAAAAATAATGTTGTCCATGTTCTTTGGATAAAATAAGGATACCTCAAAATAAATAAAACTAAATAGTGTAGAAAAAGAAAGTTTACTTATGATGTTCAGAATAACAATCTAAATTCTAAAGATGATTTTATTTGAGAATTTTTAAATAAAGTCATTAAAAGATAAATGTTTAAAGCAACCTGTTTATAATATTGGACTTATTATATTAAAGATAATTAACTAAAAAAGGAAAAAAAAAATACATATATATGTTCACTTATTTCTTCCTTGTTTTGTTTCATTGAATTTCCAAGACAAACCAATGAGGTAATAATAACATAGGAGTTAAGAGTGACATCAGTCACTATGTTTTGCTTTATTGAATTTTTCCTAAGTATGTCTTCAAATAATAGATATTTATGGACAATATTATGAATAATTAATTGGTAATTGTTAATATTTAATACATTTAATGATTAATTTTCCTTTTTTATAGGTAATAAAACACACCAGTCTGACTTATTTTGACTTTATTTTGGTCCGTAAAAAATATCGCAGGACCGTAATTAGATAGTTTAGAAATTTTGGCTCATCCTACCAGGTTGATGGGCTAGTTGTCAGTTTTTCTAATTATTTTTATTATATATATATAAAGTACATTTAATCATATATATTTTTTTAATTTTTTTAATTAATTAAATTAAAATAAGTATTAATTATTTAAGTTATAATATTATTAGATACTTATATCATTAAATAATATACTTTAAAAAAGTTAATATTTTAAAATTTTTAGTTTTATTTTTTAATTTAAAAATAGACTGTTGGATTGGACCAACTCACCTTGTACTCAACATGCCGATTTGATGAGTCAGAATGGACTAACAACTTAAAATAACAACCTAATCTCTTGTTGTTCATAATATCAATTAACTTGAATGTTCAATTACAAATCATATCTTTAAATAAGTTATTTACTTTTGGAGAAGAGTACAAATAATTCTGATGTACTCTCTTATAATTTTTCTCTTCTAAGCTGTTTTTATTCAACACAACCATTACTTTTCTTTAATAATATTTTTTAGCAGATTATAATATTATTGAGAATTAAACCTAAAATATTGTACATATTATCTAGAGTTCCGTTGTTAGGTTAACTACACTGAATCTTTTCTTCAATATAACATTACAGACAAAAATTACAAATTATGAATATTAAATAAATATTATTCATGTAAACCTTGTTATTGTTCGTAAAATAACCATTTTATTTTTATTTAATAAAAATTCAAATATTTTTCTCATCCTTAGCAAATCTGTTGGTTTTCTGTTTCATCATACCGAGTTATGTTTTTAAATAATCAATTATATATGCAAAATATGAATAAAAGATTTACAAGGTTGTCACAAATATATGAACGTTTCAAGTAAATCTCTTCATAATTCTACCAAAAATTTAAAAGATTCATAACATTGTCACAAAATATATATATATATATATATATATATATATATATGTATATATATAAAGTTTTCGAGTAAATCTCTTCACAATTCAACACAAATTTAAACACGTGTTTTATTCCGTGTCTATCATATTTTTTCTTTGTTGTTTTTCATGTTTTTCCTTTTACTTATTTGTTATCGCTACTTCACCTTGATATTAACAAGGTATTAATAAATAATTAATTTGAGTGGTATTAAACTACTTACAATTTTACTATGAGATTTACTTTAGTATATTAGATAGAATATAATTTTTTATTTTCTTGAGAATCTAAAATTAGAAATTATGCTTTTCGCATTTTATTTTAAAATATAACATTTATTAGAAACAATGATTTTTAACAAAAAATTTCACGAAAATATTCTCCTGTTAGGGTGAGAAGCTAACTTTCTAAAATAAAAATAGAAACTTTACTAAAATATATCATGTTATATTTATTAAAACATTTATCAGGGAAACAAAATAATGATTTTAATAACTATTTTCATAAATATCTTTCATTAATAAAAAAAATAATTATTACTAAAAATGTAATTATCAAAAGTCATGATTTCTTAGGATTAAAAAAATTCTACCAAACTAAAAAAAAAAAGTAATTTTGGATCCTTTTATCAATTCCTTGAAATAAAAATACAGTATTAATTAAATTACTACAGTTAATATTTTATAATTTTTACAATAATATATCATGTCTTTAAGTAATTCAATTAAATTTTTTAAACTTCAACAACTCTAAAAAGTTTCTAAAATGAATATCACAATCGAACCAACTCTTTCTGTTTTATTATTAATTTCATTTTAGTATATTTGATGTAAATTTCTAAATAATAAATATATAATAAATTTTAATTAATAATTTTTCGCTTCAAATTTAAAATCTAAAGAAAAAGGGCCATAAAATTTAAAATAAATATACACTATATATTAATTAAATCATTTTTATAATACATGAAAATACTATATATGTACTAATAACTTAAATGAATAAATTCGATTTTAAATTATTAATATTTTGTAAATACGTACAGACATATAACAGATCCTCATGGAGTTAGTCTCTGACTTTTTTTTTTAATTAGCTATTAATTAGGTTGAATTTCTCATGCCAATGGACGATTCAAAAACTAATTATCGATTGTTCTATTAAAAAACAATTCCTCATCTTTGTTTATGGCCTACCTGTATTTTAATACAACACAAAGCCTTTTAAAAGTACCTTAGATTTCGGGTCGGAGAAAAACATATTTAAGTTCCTTAGGGCTAACACCGGTGTAGTTTCTTGAGTTGCTTAATATTATTCCTACCAATGTTGAACTTCTACATGTCCTAAGTTTTGAGTTGCTATATATGTTGGTATCAGAACTCAGAATAGCAACTCTATAAATTGGTATGTTTCAAATCCTTCGCATCCCTTTTGTTCCTCTTAAATAATTTTTTTTATGTCATTAAACAAACAACGTTTAAAGAAAATAAATTTATTTCTTGATCATGTTGACTTTTGGAGTATGGTTGGTTTTTGTTACCGGGGATTGCATCAAGTCCTTTTATGTTCATAGAAAAATTGAAATTGAGAAAAAAAATAAAGAAAAGAGAAGAATTCCATTAGAATAATGTATATAATTTTAGAGAACAAATTTATCTTTAATTTAATTTCATAAAATCAATTTGAGGGTTACACCCTAATTATATACTATGATTTATTTATATATGTGGCGAGTTTCCCAACGCATAGACTTAAGATTTTAATTATAAAACGAATTGTTAAATGTTAATAATAGAATACCGTGAAAATGAAGTTTGAAAGTGAAGCCGAGGATTCATTGTAGAAGTTGCTTTTGGGAGACACGATTCATTTTGGAAAACGACCACTTGGCCACCATCCTCTTCACTCTGATCTTTCTTTTTGGAACTTTCTTTTATTATTTATCGATAATGTATTTGCTTCATCGTTTTGTGTCCCAAATTAGCAACATACCAGGTCCCTTTGTGAAAGCTGGGACAGGGATAGTGTGATGTTCTAATAACTTTAACTGTCGTGAATGATTGTAATGGTTTTTCTATCTAGATTTCTAGTACGTTGGACTTACATGCAATGATTCTCTTACTCTTAACACCCCAACCCTTAACCAGTTAAGGTTAATCCTCAACAATCTAGATCACACTTTCCTCCCAACCACCTACTATTACGTTTTTTTTCATTTAGCACCATTGCACTGCCAGCTACTACCCCGTATTATTGGAATGCATACGAACAATAAGAAAAAAACAGACAAAAAAAATGAGAGAGTGAAAATATGTTTGGGAAAGAAAGAATATATATCATAAATCTTCTGAAAAAAACAAGATCAATACAAACGAATGGATACATCATGTTTCAGGGACAACCTAATATAATATATGTTACTGTGATGAATATATATGGAACACCACTATTAAGGTTCAAAATTTGTATTGATGGCCAATTAAGCTTCAAAATGCTGTGCAATATCTTTGAGTATGGTGATGCTTAAGTTCCAACAGCAACACTTTGATTATATAATGTTGTTGTCCTTTGTACTATACACTGCATGAAGTACTCAACAACCAACTTACCACAATCCTGCTTGAGCATGCTGCTCGAAATTGGGTAACACTCAACATGTTCAATGATTACCAGTGAAAATTTATTAATTTCTTAAAATTCTTAATTTTGGATTTTGACATTTAATAGCAAATTTATTTATTGGAAAAAAATGAATTAATAGAGAGCACAAGTGCTCCAACCCTTACATTTAATAGCAAATACTTATGTTTGTGTGAGCTTTTAGAGTTTATTTTATCTGTGTGTATTTTTTTAATTTCTTAAAAACGTCAACGGTTGAAGTCGTGGATTGATCATTTTATTTTAAAGTGAGGACGCACGTCCAATATGGACATATATACTGATAAAATTACACCAAATCTCTATAATTATGCAGAAATTATAAGTTATCTGTCTATAAAATACAAGAAGATGGAAACAAACACGCTGAAAGTATAGATATTGAGAATCCCTGTGTTCTCAAATCAATATTTGACGAAGAGAAGGTTAAACTATATATATGAATAAAAAACCTTCACATAATACTTTACCAAAAGAAGACCAAGAACACGAGAAAGGAAAAGTTCAATAAAGAATCAAAGTATGTTGCGTGAAAGATTTGCTATATAAATCCTTTAAAAGAGAATAAATTAGATAATGTTGGACTTTTGTACCTTTTAATATATACTTTTTTCCATATGAGATCACATGTGTTGACAATAGGAACACAGTAAATAACTCTATGTTCATGATTGTTATATTTTCCATACAAGAGTTTGATCTCATAATCTCTATCTAATATTAACGGTCTATTTATTTATGTTTTTCCAGAAAGTAATTTTTGATTGATTCAGAGATTTTTTTTATTCTTTTTACAACAAGTATTCTCTTTTTTGAAAAAAAAAAGTCCAAAAACACTGTTTTAACATATTTCTTAAATTTAAAATTAATTTATAAAAATTTCCATATCAGACTAAATTATGAAATAATCACCTGAATAAGGAGCACTAAATCATTTTAGAAAAGCTTTATAAATAGCTAAACAATACATAGATTTTGGTAATTTGCACATTATTTTTTTGGAACACTCCTTTAATTAAAAGGAGAACCTTTTTTATATTGTAAAACCCTAGCCACCTCTTTAGACTGGTTGGGCTTGGATTACGAAAATAAGGGTGGGCTTTAACTCCCTCTAGATCCTGAACAACCTAAACTTGGAAACAGATTCCTAATTAGCAAAAACTTACACAAATTGACATAAATGGCGCCATTACCTAAAAAGGTTATTCTAACACAGCCAAACCCAATTGATTTCTGTAAACTGCAAGTACACAGGCTTGTTAGGCCTGCGCGTGATTGAGTTGGGTCGCAGTTGAATATAACTTAATCAATTTAGTACAATTTGAATTTAATATTTTAATTTTTATACTTGACCATTTAATTTATCAGTTTAGTTAGATATAAGTTGTCCGGGATATAGATAATTTGGACAGATTATTCAAGTTGCGAGTTCACGTTGAATCAACTTTATTTAAAAATAAATAAAATTAATTTTGAATAAATGAAATAAATATATTAAATCTTTAGAAAAAATTACATGTGTGATTTAATAATTATTTTTACAATAAACTATAATTTTATACAGTTTATTATTAAATTGGAATAAAAATAACATACAAAAATAAAATTTAAAATATATACTTATAAAATTCGAGTTTGGTCGGATGTCCATAAAATTATAATTTATTATCTGAACCCGAACATCATTATCAATTTTATTTATCTAATAGACTCGCTTATCGAATCGCACTCAACTGGATTCAAATTTGTTTCAATTTTTTTTTTTTTCAATTCTTTTCGAATAGTGACTCTACGTCTTGGTAATCCTAAAGACAAATTCTTCCTCCATCCAAATACCTTCTTCCTGCATCCCCATATAATTTTTTTATTCCACAACTGCCCTTCATGAAATTACATAAATACCTTCATTATTTTTTGAAATTGTGAACCGGATGGGGGTGCATCCGGTTCTCATTTTTTAAAAAAAATACAAACCGGACGACCTCATCCGGTTCTCAACCCAGCAGATCGGAAAATCCTCAAATTCGCCATCGACAGCCCCCCAAATTCCAAATCAACTACTCTAATCATCAATATCACCTACTAATTGCTAATAAACATCACAAATTGGTTACCTAATGCTTCTATGAAGGATTAATTGAAAGATTTTGAATAACGAACGGAAGATTTTTCGATCTGCTGGGTTTAGAACCGGATGAGGTCGTCCGGTTTGTATTTTTTTTTTAAAAATGAGAACCGGATGGGGAGTGCATCCGGTTCTCATTTTCAAAAAATGTAAACCGGATGGCTTGGTCATCCGGTTGGAAAGGGGATGGGTTTTATTAAGATAGGGGTATTTATGTAATTTCATGAAGGGCACTATGGAATAAAAAAATTATATGGGGGTGCAGGAAGAGGGTATGGGGGTGGAGGAAGAATTTGTCAATCCTAAATATACTACGAAGGAGGAGAATAACGTAAAATATCATCTCAAATAAAAATAAAAACTTTTTAAAATTTTTGAATTATTTTTTTTTTGTATAAACAAGATTTAAGCAAAAAGGTCATTACACTTTTCTTTCTATTAATTTTAGTAATTATGGGGGTGCAGGAAGAAAAAGCCCTGACTTAAAGGTTATCAAACATGTTATACACCTAAATTTGGGCCAACCAGTTTAAGCTTCGACCTGTATTGCGTGGGCCCAAAAAAGTACTTTAAATATTATTGAAGTTTGAGCTAGAATTTTTATTTTTTAGTGGACATGATTGAATTAGTTACTTCAAGGCCTTAACATGATTTGATTATAAAATTAGGCTTCCTTTGTTTTAAAGTTAAGTGGAATTGATTTTAATAATGGCAAAATACAGTTTTAATTCCTAAAAATATTTTAAAATGGTGACTTAGTTTTAAAAAAATGTGATTTTAGTCTTTCATTAAAAAAAATCCTAGTTTCTATCAAAATGGAAGGACTAAAAACGTATAGAACTTTAAGAGACAATTATTTAGTCTGCCGAAAAGTGTTGAGACATTTATGAGACAATTCAATCTTGCCACGGCAAAGACTGCTAATATAAGAAATGAAGATACCTAAACTTTTCTTTTGGAGACCTACTTCGAACAAACTATTTACAAAGAATTCTGATATGAATTGTCTTTTAAGTACATATCCCCTATCCCCTGTTAACTGCTTATCTTAGAATTGCATAAATTGCATATTTCCTATTGCCAGATCATCCAAGAATAAAATTGAAGAGTACTCATTCTTGATAATTGTGGAATCAATCTTTTAGGAGTGGAGATAAATAACAATCTAAATACATTTTTTTCTCTTAAATCTGTGAAATATCTTCTAAAAACAAAAGATTCTAGAAGAGACTATATCTCAAATGTTATAATTGATTCATGTTATTTCAACACACTTGACGTCAAATTTTACACTTAAAAGCAAGGTGAAAGACTAATTTTGAGTGTTGTATCACCCATACTACACAGATAGGAAATAATTTTTGTGTATTTACTGAAGTCACCTTTTATAAAGCATGACTGAATATATGACCTTGTGGAAATTAGTACAGGACTTTGGGTGGAGATACCTAGCTTTGAGGTTGAAGCATGGATCAATTACTTGGCCCCTCTTCGTATCATCAAATGTTCTTAAACCTTTCCTTTGGTTTCAAGCATTTTTTCCATACATTAATTATTTTCTCTCTCTTTTGGTCAGGAGATGCCGAATGCTTTCTTATTTCCCCATGTTGAAAACTTGAGATTGTTCCATCTTCTATGGCATCCTTCTCCATCACTGGCCCCATAAAATGCAAAATTATTACCTCGTTTTCCCAACTGTCCTTTTCTACTACCTATAAGATTTCCATTCCTAGAAAGCTAACAACAAAAGTTCGTCCACATGCCAATTTTCATCCTTCAATTCAACACAAATCCTCATGGCATGGGAGCTTGTATTCTGCGAAGCAGAGAGGCATGTCCCTCATTGCCTTTCATGCTGAGAACTCAGATTCAGAAGGGGAAGATAATCAGCCCCTCGAAACAGTAATGAAGTTGTACTCTGCCTTCAAGAACAAAACAACACACGAATTATCTGCAGATGAACGCCAACGTGCGACCAATTTCCTCTCATTCTTCGAAGCCTTCCAAGGAAGAACGGTATCTTTTCCTCTCTGTTTAGGTGGGCTTAAATTCCATTTTTAGGAGGGACAAAATCAGTCTTTTGATAAGCATTTTCATGTGTTATATACAGACCATTCAAAATAAAACAAAAATTAGTCTCATAAATGTACAAAACTTAACAAACTGATTACTATACACGTTGACTTATGATCCAATGAGTGTAAAACTTTCAAGTATGAGGCTCATACATTAAAATGTTCAGTATAAAATAAAGCTTAACCATGTTAAATATGTAATTCTTATTCTTTTGTGGTGACCCTTTTTGTGTTGCAGAAAGTGTTGGAATTTTTTTCTTATCTGACAAGTGTATTTGGAAATAACATTCAAATTATATTGAAACCGACTCCGCAGGACGGCATAAATGTTGGTCTCCAGTGGAAATTTGGTAAGCATACTTGATCTCTGCTCTGCATGAATCACTTGTGTAAGAAACTGTTCTTAAATTTTCTAAATTGCAGAATGGAACAAGATACAGCTTCCCCTTTGGAAGGGTTTCAGCTTACACATAAACCACTCTTACCACGGCAAGGCAGTGATAAGGTTTGTTGAATCTTGGATCATAAACTCAGATAGGGAAAAACAAGATACTGAATTTACTTAAAACTTTTTACAGTTGATGACATCATTTATGTCTAATTCAGGAATATTGAGATGTTTATGGAACCTCTACGCCACTTGAAACCTTTCGGATTGGTAAGGAACGTAAGTTTTTCTTTTACTACGTATTGGTGCAAATAGCCTTACCCTTTTGGTTTTCCTTATGCAGAAAACGAAAGTAGGTCTTGGAGAATTCATGCAGAAGATAGGGTCATTTATGGTGTCAGGATCATGGAATAAGGCTAAACGAATTTTATCCCTGCTTCTGGCTGTGCTGTCTCTAGCTGCTTTTTTATTCTTCATGAAACTAGCTTCATAGAAAACCGTGTCTTAAATCATGTCATGGTCAATTTTAGTGACAAAAAGTAACAGTTTGGCTTTAACAAGGAAACCTTCTACACAAGTTTTGGATCTTTTATATTCCTTCTTGATGTTACAGGATTACAAAGACCAAAACTTATTTGCATAAAACAGCAATATGCATCCAACGTAATGGCATATAATTTTATTGCATATCGATTTATAAAAAGATAAAAAAAAGTTAATAACATTTTAACATATGTACTATACAAGCAAAACATTTTTTTTATATAAAAATATTATAGTAATAAATTTAAATTACAATAAATTGAAAGTGGTCGTGGTTGACTGAATTTGGAGTCAATTGTGGGAGTTATATATATATATATATATATAATATGCTCTTTAAATTTTTCTTCTAAACTATAATTTGTAATAATAATCTATTAATATTTTGTGCCTAGTTTTAGTCAAAAGTTTCTAACTCCATATTTTACCTTCCAAAGTACATTCTTCCGTCAAAAGTTTTTTTAATTTAATATATCTCAACATAAAATTAGTTGTTAAAAAAAGTGAAAGATTTGACAGATATTTAAGATAAACTTACCTTCCGACATAATCTTACTTGTTAATATTTTCTTATATTACTTTTGTTGTTAGATCATCTTACTTATTAATACGACGTTACGGTAGAATTAGTTTTGATTATATTATGTATAAAAAAAATTGCGGTCATAATGTATATAGTTATAATCAGCTTTTAACATTCAAAATATATAAAAAAATAAAAACAAACATACCATAGTATTTTTACCGTAACAAGTATAAATTTAGAATTGAAAAGAAGATAAATGTTTTATATTTTTATTTTTAAAGAAAAAATCAAAATAAAATAATATTAAAAAAATTATTGAAAAATAGTTTTGACTTGTTATAAATTAATAACTTTACAGTAGATTTTTCTTTTTTTTACCGATTCCACATCTTAACAGATTGGACACTGATTGGACTACTTAGTGTGGTCGGATCTTCAAATTAAAACAGGCAACCATTAAGAAAAGTATAATTTAAATTTGAGGTTCTAAAATAAAGATCAAACGCCATAAAAGCCAAAGTGTGAGTCTAGATAGAATCTTGATGGGTCAAACTAAAAAAGCTCAGATAGACCAAGTTTAATATGGGTTTAAAATTTAAATTCCAAACCTTATAATTATCCAAAGAGTTTAGTGCCAACCTTTCAATTTATAAGGACTTTAGCTCATCCCATTCACTAATCCATTTTCAGAATTCTAAATTGCTCACCATTTTGACATATATGGGATGTGCATTGTAATTAGCATTTTATTACTTTTTTTTTTAATTTCCTAACCCTGCAAATTGTAGTATATGTTACATTTTTGTACACGTTAAAGACAAAGAGAAGGTTTCCTTGAATCATGGTGTTGGTGGAAGGAAGTGCTACCTTTCACTCTCTTTCATACCATATTTTATCGTTGAAAGCTCCTCGCTTTCGGATCACCACATGACCGTTTCCTTCTCTGTCATTTTTCCAAATAAAAAATTAACAAAAAAACGCTCTCTTTCTCTCTCATTTACCTTCTTGGCGTCTTTTCTTGCTACCAGAGCGTTTTTACCTTTGTTGGGATTCTTTGACCCGTTTCTTTCTTTCCTTCGAGACTCTTTTTCTCTTTCGTTTTCTGAGCCCAAGGTAGCCTTTTTTTCGCCATTCTCGTTGTGTGGAAGATTCCACCAAGTGGGTGTTTTCGGGTCATCCTCTTTGTGTGTGTGTGTGGTGGTCTTTTTCTCGGCGTTGATGGGTTGTTGATATCTCTGGCCATTGTGAAAAACATGGGTTTTGACGAGAAAGTGAAAGACCATGAGGGTGCAGGGGATGATGATGTCTCTGGGGTGCACGCGGGAAAAACCGGTACTGATCATGAAGAAAGTGCGGATGAAGGGGAAGGGACCCTCAGCAGATACAGGAGTGAGAGTTCCATTGCTGCGACCGAGGATGAAGATGATGATGAGGAGAGGAAGATTGAATTGGGTCCTCAGTGCACTTTGAAGGAACAACTCGAGAAGGATAAGGTTGTCTTTGCTTTCTTTCTCTTCTTTCATTCATTTGCTCTTCGGAAAAATCTATGAATTTCTCAACCACTCTCATTTGTGTATGTGCTGGTTTCCGTTTGAGATGGTATAGGATGACGAGAGCTTGAGGAGGTGGAAGGAGCAGCTTCTTGGAAGTGTGGACATAAATTCTGTTGGAGGTAATTGCGTGCAGAATTGGCTTCCATTTATTCAATTTTTGTCTGTTCATGATTCTTATCGTACATATATTGAATCACAGTCGTAAAACCCAAGAAATGTGTCATTCTTCCCAAAGCAATATAAAAAAATCCGTTTCTTCTTTGGAGACTTGGATATCTCATTTCTTCATTTCAGTTGTTAACGTTGATACTGTTGATATTTTTAGCACATTAATATCCTCATATTGTTGTGTTATTTTTGGGTTATATACATGTAAGTGATAAATTTTGAATTGGGAATGTACAAAACATGATTTCATCGTGTGAAATCCAACTAACAATTGAGTCAGTATATGACTCAATTCTTCCCTCCCTGTAACTTGACCTGGTGAAATCATTTCCCGGTGGACCTTTTCATCGCCTAACTTCTTATATGTACCATGAATAATTCAGAATCTCTGGAGCCAAATGTGAAGATCCTTAGCCTTGCAATTAAGGCTGCTGATAGACCTGACATTGTTCTTGCAATACCAGAAGGAGGAAATCCCAAGGGTTTGTGGTTTACTTTGAAAGAGGGTAGTCGTTACCGTCTGATGTTCACATTCCAGGTCGAGAATAATATCGTTTCAGGTCTCAAATACACCAACACTGTGTGGAAAACTGGCATGAAAGGTAAGTGCTAAGTAAGACTCACTCCCAATCAAATTTTGTCCATAAGCTCATCTCATTGTTAAGCCTTGTACAGTTGACAGCACCAAAGAAATGATTGGAACCTTCAGCCCCCAAGCAGAGCCTTACACACATGAGATGCCCGAAGAGACAACACCATCTGGGATGTTTGCTAGAGGAGCATATTCAGCAAGAAGTAAGGTAATGTTAACATTTTCTGACACCCTTTTGACATATTTTCTACTGTTAACTGAAATTTATTGAAAGCACAATTTTTTATGAGTATTATTTCTTATTTAACAAGTCTCTGGCTTGTTTTTATAGTGGTTAATGAATTTTAAGTGTCTTAAATGAGTATGATTAACACCCCTCATAGGCAAAGGTAAAAACACCGGTAGCTTTTGTGCATTTACTATCCGCATGCATTTTTCAAGCAACTTATCAATGAATGGTCTGCTACTTTCACAAGTTTCGCTAGAAGTTACTGCTTTACTTTATATGGGTTAAAAAGAAGAGTTAAGTCTAAGCTATACTCTTACTTTCCATATTGGTATTATGACATTATTTTGGACAATCAAGTGTGGACGAAATGATGCTTAGTTTGGATATATCAGCCTACCAATAAATGTTCCAATAAAATTTGATGCCAGGCTTCATGTGCTAACCTTCAACCACTCACTTAAATTTACAATTTGAGAGCCGCTCATTTAATTCTTGTAGAAACTTCTGTTGTGATGAAGTCTAACGTAAAGTAATTGACTTGCTACTTTGGTTTTTTCAGTTTGTTGATGATGACAACAAGTGCTACTTAGAGATTAACTACACTTTTGATATCCGAAAGGAATGGCAGTAGGAGTAGGGACTTGTCCTTGAGTGACATGTTCAATCCTAAATCATTGTTATTTGTGCTGAAATCTCTTTCAGTGATTACCTGCTTCTTATTCATTGTTTAATTATTTCTAATCCTTTCCGAGGCTGGTAATTTGAACAATGATGAGAGGATTTGGGAGATGAAATTGGTATTCATTTGATTGATAGTTTTGTCAATAAAAAATAGTACGCAACTATGCTCCTTGTTTCTTCCCAGGGTAGCAATGTAAGTAATAAATACATACATATGGTTTTGGATTCTAATTTGATGTCCACTTTGTGAACTTGTGGGAATTGTCAACCTTGGGTGAGCACGGGATCAACTATTTCGAAAATAAATATTCTGATGATGTGATTCTCTTTAACAAGAATAAATCACAAGCTATTTTACGTTATATGAAAAATTGTTATGCATTTTTTCAAAATAAATCAAATTTTTATATTTTTTTTTGTGTGGAGAAAAGATAAAATTGTAAGGTAGGGCATATTTTCGTCTTATTTTCTTTTGTTTCTTTGGCAGGGTATCGTTTATTTATTTATTTATCAAACCGAAAAGAAAATTACAAGAAAGATATCGTGTTTGAGAGTACGATTATTTTATAATGAAATCGTGTTACATTACATAGCCTTTTTTTTTTTCAAATAAAAATGTTATATATAATGATTAAACCTTTTTTTAATTCTTGCCATGACCCTCACTACTTCCTTTTTCCTTCTAACCATTTCCCATTAGATCCCTCTTCGAGACATTTGGGCATTTTACTCTCTCCATCGTTTTATCCTTGCGAAAAATATAATAGCTGTTGTCTTGTTTCAGATGCTTACATTTTTATTTCCTCTTTCCACAAACTACTCTGACAATTTTTTTATGTAATGTTTCTGTGTCTCTTTTAGTTGTTTTTAGAAGCATTTTAAGTTGGGACTGGTCTAAAAGCTCATTTAAAAAATAGTGCTTAGTGAATGTCATTTTTTTTACATAATTAGTAGGATATTATTATTTTGAATTTTAGTAATTCTTTCAAAAAAAATATTCAACAAAAAATATTATTTAGATATAGATATAGGTTATAGGTATTTAAAAGAAAAGTTGGTTTAAAGACAGACTAAAATAATGAAGTCAAGTTTGTACGATGTAAATCTGATTAGGGATACCTCAACATCTAGGATTGAGCTTTAGGGTTCTTGATGTTATTTTTTGTAACCTGAAATTTTATTTTCAAGCTCTAATATCTGAAAGATTGGATATTTTGTAAACGGCATGCCAACTTAAAGAGTTTAAATTTTAGAGAAGAAGAGCATACTTGATATATTCGTTTTTCTGCTTCAAGGATAACTCTAATGATCATGCCTTTATTGAGTAACACTCATTATCTGATAACCATTTATAAAATACATAAATTTGATGGTAATAAGGGTGGTACAAAGTTAATGACACAAATTTGGAAAGTCTTTCTGAAATGGACTTGGAGCAACGTTAAAAAACAGTCAACATTTGACATTCAATTAAGAAAACCATTTTTCTTCTTTTATTCAACTTACAATTATAGATGTTTTGATTTTATTATAGAGTTTAAACTAATTATTTACAGTTGATGGATTTTTTTAATAATAATTAATCCTAAAAAAACGTATAATTTTTTAAGTTTTTATTTTTAATTTATGTATCTTTTAAATATTATGAAAGGTTGAAACGTGTGGTGAAAGTTGGATAAGGATATAAATGTTAAAAGCGATCTACTCGTGTAATAAGAAGAGAACAAATAAAGTAAGATAGGAAAGAAAGATACAGGTTGAAAATAAAATGAAAGAAAATAAGTGTGAATTAAAGTAAAATAAAGTGTTTATTTCAATAAAATATAAAGAATAAGAAAGAGAGATAAATAGATTAAGTAAATAAATAAACAAGAATAAGAATAATTATTAATTAAATGGCTTTTCTCTTTTTTTTATTTTTTATTAAATAAAAGGACAATATATTTTTAAAAGAATATTCATGGCCCGCGTGATACGCGAGACGTAACTTTCCCACTTATTTAACTTCTCATTTTTGCTATGTTTTATTTTAATGCGTGTATACATATTGCTTCATTTCTAGCAATCACTTCTCCAATAATCTTTTGCTTCATTTCTAGCCATCACTTCTCCAATAATCTTTTGATTCATCGTCACCATCGCTCAAAAGGAACTCAAATACACACCCAACATTTCAAAACTCACCACACCACATATTTTCTTCTTACAGATAAAAACAATAATAAATGTATATTAACAATCATTAACTAGGGTAGGTAAACAAACGTTGTTCCCTGTTCCAACGTGGTACTGTTTTTACTTAGGCCACAAATTTGCCAATTAAATTGCATGCTGTCAGTGAAAGGTTTGGTTGTCTAGTGTTTGCTGTACAAGAGTGTGTGTATATATACACATTGGTGTTTGTTTGTGTGAGAGAGTGGAGAAGGAATTGAGGAACAGAGATGGAGGGAGAGCTTAACAATTTGATAATGGTATGGATCATAGCTGGAGCAACAATGTGTTACTGTCACAGAATTGGGAAACTGATCCCAGAAGGTGCATTAAGACTTATAGCCATTATCCCTGCCATAGTGCTTCTTCTTCTCCTCCCTCTCAGACTCACCTCCGTTCACTTTGGAGGACCCTCTTCCTTCTTCCTTGGTTGGCTTTCAACCTTCAAGCTCCTCCTTTTTGCCTTTGCCAAGGGCCCCTTGTCCCCCAACCCTCCCCTCTCTCTCCCTCACTTCGTCTCCATCGCATGCCTCCCCATCAAATTCCAACAATCCACCACCCGTTCAAAAACCCAAATCCCCAAATCGCCCTTCAATTACGCTTCAGCGTCAATGATCGTCATATTCGCCCTCTTGATTCCGCTCTACGGAAAAAGTTCCTATCTTCACCCCAAGTTCCTTCACTTCTTGTACGGCCTCCACATGTACATCGGCCTGGAGTTCATTTTCAGCACCGTCTCCACCACCACCCGGAAACTCCTCGGCGTTGACCTGGAACCGCAGTTCGACCAGCCCTACCTCTGCACTTCGCTGCAAGACTTCTGGGGGAAGCGCTGGAACCTCATGGTCAACCGTCTCCTGCACCCTACCGTATACGATCCCGTCGTCAATCTCGCCAGCCGTCTCATGGGCAGAAAGTGGGCTCCACTCCCCGCCATCCTCGCCACTTTCGCCGTGTCCGGTCTGATGCACGAGCTTGTCTTTTACTACATCAAGCGAGAGACACGCACGTGGGAGGCATGGGAGCCCTCGTGGGACGCCATGTGTTTCTTTCTGATTCATGGACTGTGCGTGGCTGCGGAGGTTGTACTAAAAAAGAGTCTGAAAGGAAAGAACTGGCAGTTTCCGAGAGTGGTGTCGTGGTTGCTGTCGTTGGTTTTTGTGCTGTATACAGGCATTCTGTTGTTTGTACCTGCGCTGGTGCGTTGCCATGTTTACGAGAAAGCATCAAGAGAGTTGACCGCGTTGACCCAGTTTCTGAAGGATGTATACAGTGTTTCTAGGCTCTCCAATTTCGCCAACGTCACCACCCACACATACTAGAAGGTTCCTAGGTTCCTACATAGAAATAAAATAAATAAAGAAAGCTCATTCATGATCAATGTCCAGATTAGAATACTTTGCACCATCCCCATTTTCATGCTATTTTACAGTTCAGGTTACCTGTATAAAATGAGAAAACCCTCTCTTGTTTCTAGATTCTCGCATGGTAAGCACATTCTATTAATTTTAATTTAATAGCATAAAAAAGACTGTGTTCTTTTGTTGGTTTTATCATTGTTTTTTCTTTTCACATGTTTCGAACAACCATAAAATGGCACTGCTGTTGAATAGTATCTTGAAATTGGTTGAGTGAGGAGATGAGATTCAAAATCCGCTGTACGGTGGCTGCCGTGTTTGCTTCATTCAACTCATAGGTAGGTGCCTCTCTACCCATATGAGCCAACGTATACGACCACGTGAAATAGTACCACCTAATACCTAAAGTATATGAATTTTTCAAAATTAAAATAATTATACTATTTATTTATTTTGGTTGAAAACAATGCCATACAATAACAACATTTTATTTTATTAATTAAAAATAACCGGTATATGTACAAAAGTCCATTGTTCTTATAACATCTCCAATGGAATTTCTCCATCTAAAAATGTAACTTGTGATATTTATTATGTTACGTCATTACTAAATAATTTACACTAAATTTATTTCAATATGGATTTCTTTTTAATAAATTTAAAATAATTTCCAATTTCATATTTTTTAAATTAACCTTGATTATTATATATAATAAAATCTATTATTCCAATGAACAAACTAATATTTTTCATTCTTAAAAGTAAGTTGTTTGAAGTTACGAAAAACAACTGAGAAACTTTTTTAAGCATATTTAAAATGTTATCTGATACTACTTCCATGAAAGGTTGTTTCAAGTAATTTCAAGTAATTTCTAAGCATTTTTCACTGAAAAATGCTTTTAAATTTATAATTATATCCTTCAAAGTACACTTCTTATAATTTTTGTTTGAATAAATATCTAATAAATATCTTAGTTGGTCTTTCGAAAACTTCTTATAATTTTTGTTTGAATAAAAATATCTGAGTTGGTCTTTCGAAAGATGAGTGTCGGTAAAACATGTAAGTTAGTCCTTGGAAATCTATATACTCGCATAAAAGTCTTTTATGAATATTTATTAGTATATAAAAAATTTGTAGAAAAATAACATGAATAAATAGAAAAACATAAAGTCGTATGCAAAAAAGAAACACGTATTTAAAGGATATTGTCAATTCATTGAAAATTATGAGTCCATGTAAACATTCTATCAGTAGTTTGTGAAATAAATGAATTATAGCTGTGGCCGTTTTCTTTCTTTGTTTATTATTTTTGTAAAAAAAACCTCAAGAAATCAAAGTTGTTTTTGTAAAATATAATTAATGTTATGTTTATATCAATTCATTTATTATTCTTATTTATGTAAGTCTTAAATTGTGCTTCCATTTTATAAAGCTATATATATATATATATATATATATATATATATATATATATATATATATATATATATATATATGTGTATAAAAGTTAAGTGTTGCTATGATTACAAGTAATATTTAATATTGTTTTTAAATATTTTTAATATTTATGATTATCTTTTTGTAAAGGTAAAATCAATAGGTCTTATGAATTATAAAAATACCTGTTTGGAACATAAAAGTGATTGATAATCTATTAGTTAAATATTGAGTTATATTATTTTTCCTTTGAGGGTATGTTTGTTTCTAAAAATAAATTTGACTTAGCATATTTAAAATAAAAGTGTGTGAAATTTTAAGTTATTTGATTTAAAGGGATTTAAAAGAATTTGAAAAAGAAAATATTATGAATTTATAATTAATATTTTAATTTTTTTAATTGATAAAATTATAAGATTACAAATTTCTTTTTATGATAAAACATAATTTAAAATTAAATATAATAAATTTATTGATATATAATTTTTTTAAATTAAACTTAAAAAAATAAAAATATATATATTATTATTTTTTATTAATAATATTATTAAATGTTTTTATTATATAAATTTATTTAATATTTTCATTCTTATTATTTAATATTATTTTATTATTGTTTTATATAACAATTATATTACATATATATAATCAATTATAGAAAATTAATTATGAGTTATGAAAATAATGTATAATTAATCATATGTTTACCCTAGTAGATTTTTTTTTTCTATATGTTTTTTAATTTCAAAGTTTATTACAATCTACCATCCTTGTCATGATTCAATTGGAATGATGACAAACTATCCTTATTCATCAGTAATATGGAGCAGAAGAATGAAAACAATTTAAATTCTAATTTAACTGATTGTTTACCTTATTTTCATCTTTAATCTTTTTATGGGAGCGGATAATATTCCTTTTCTCCTTAAATCATTATAAATAAATAGTAGTTGCTCCCCTAAATCTATCTATATACTAATTTCGAAATAAATACAACTCAAGTGATTTATTAAATGACATTATTCTAATCATTCATTTTTTTTCTAATATCCATTTAATCTGGAAAATTATAAAAGTTTTAAGAGTCTAATGTTAATATTTAAGTATTTTGTCACAAGTAAAATATTTGGAATAAAGTTAACATTAATAAAATTTGAAAGTTTGTAAGAAATGGTGTAGTGTTGGTGGTTGAGATGGAACATTTTTCCTTTTCTTTATCTTTTAGTGAAGAAGGTTTTTTGTTTTTTTAAGAAAAAATCTCCTTTTATGTGTCTTTTTATGCTATACTCTAATGTTTGCACTAATTTATTTAACAGTAAAAAAAAACTCATTTGATAAATTTATTGAAAATTTTAAGTTATTATCACACAAATATACAATAAAAAAATTCAACACCCAAGTTCTACCATTTCAATCCTTCCACCCATTTCTTTAGCAATTTTAAAAATAAAAGAAAAACTCATTTGGTGGGTTTATTTACATTTTTTTTTACTTTTAAAATGAAAAATATAATAAAATGACAATTTTCTCCGTTAATTTCCCCACTTTTATTGTTTTCCATAAAACTCTTAATAAC
>Ga0209700_105845_pt1 | contig 20024 bp, 9 predicted proteins | sample SiratroredBW_FD_187528 | JGI IMG/M metagenome (GOLD analysis project Ga0209700, IMG submission 187528) | Root nodule microbial communities of legume samples collected from California, USA - Siratro red BW (SPAdes) (version 2) | ecosystem: Host-associated > Plants > Roots > Nodule | place: USA...
AAGAGAAAAACTCCAAAAAAAAAAAACTGTGATTTATAATAAATTAAACAAAAAAGTAAGAGAAAAACTCCAAAAAAAAACTGTGATTTATAATAAATTAAACAAAAAAAGTGAGAAGAAAAACTTCCTTGATTCATAATAAATTTCATCTGATAGTGTTGACATTTCTCTTAAATATCCCTCTCCACAAACAATGGAATACCTTTTCCTATATGTATTTACACCTGGTGCCTCAAGAATGCTTATGAACAAATCTTGCACAAGTTCTTGAAGGCACCACAAGGAGGAAAACAATGGAAAATGGAGAGAAACAATGTCCACCGACCCATGCATAGGAAGTAATATTTCAATCAGATCAATAACGTTACACTAGTCATTGGATATATGCGAAAATCTCAAATGAGCTGCATGCATACACATGACTAATACACATAAAAAAGATCTTGTTCCTAAGTACAAGTACTTATATGAGCCTAAACACGTACCCCAACATTTTTTCCTTCAAACAAGTTTCCACCTACCATAGCAGATCGATGTCAAGCGAACCCACTTGGAAACAAAGCATCCGAAGCAGGCTAGAGTTTGTGATGATGAGTCAGGATCACATAACTAAGCAAAACTATCTCTTCAAATTAACTGCATATACAAAGTGGACCATAAAGAAGGCCAAAAACCGATATATAGATATAGATATAGGGATCATGATCACACATATATATAGGAAGATAGAGAAAGAAAAAAAGTGAGTACGTGCATGGTTGGTTTGAATTAATTCTGGTGGTGTGTCTTGTTGTGGAAGATGGAAGGGACTATGTCTTGAAGGAGACCATATTCGGAAGGAAGATACTGGTTGTGAAGAAGAGAGTTGTTAATGTTATAGGAGGAGTAAATGGAGGGAGGAGTAGGAGCAGTTGTAACAGAAGTGGTGGTGGTGGTAACAGCGTTTGTTGATTGTGTGGAGAAGAGGGTGTTGTGAAAGTGGTGGTGAGGGTGGTGGTGATGCATGTGAAGGAAGAGATCTTGAGGGAAGTTTGACCCGGCTGCAAGTGGAGTTGGTGTGGCGAGCAAAGAAGGTGTGAACATTCCTGCGGCCGCATTCCCTCTCAGCGATGTGGGGACCGGATGGTTGTGCTGACCTTCATACGTTGTTATCACAGTGGTTGGGTCCTGAAATGACCTCTCCACGCGTTTCTTCACTGTGCACTTCTGTGTAGTGCACCTGTAGTAGCTCCTGCAATATTCGTTCACCATCATCATCCATCAAAATACCATCATTTTTCACTTTGGCCATTACTATATATAATATCGCTACTAGATAAATTGAAGCCATTGTGTGAAGTATACGGACAAATAACCAATAATGAGGTCTAGTTTCATTTTCCTTTTGTTGATTTTCGTTAGGATTCAATCGGGAGGAATAATGATATCTCTAGCTAGCTAGTAATAAGTCATAGTGGAAACAGATTAATTATTTCATCTGAAATGTAAAGATCTAAGGGATTGATGGAACTATAAAGTGGCAAAGGGAATTTGTGTGTGAATAATTTTATGTGAAAAGTTAGCCAGGCTTGATTTTGATCTTATTTGGGTGCAAGGAAAGGGAAAAACGTGTTGATACCTTGGGTAAGGGCTATTCTTGACAGCTTTCTGTCCATATTTTCTCCATCTGTATCCATCTTCAAGGTGATCAACCTCACTCTTGGTCATGAAGGCAAACCTTGGCTCCTTCTGTTTCTTCTCTCCTTTCTTCTTATCCTTGTGCCTGTTAATTCAAAAGCAACAGATTCTAAGTTGCACCATTTAAACATAAGCAAAATATAAGAACAAGGGGTTGAGCTAGATCAGGTAGAGAAAATGAGAAAAAAGTGACTCACCCTTTCTTAGAGTTTTCTCCTCCTCCTCCTTCTTCTGCTTTCACCTGCCTATCCTTTTTGCTCTTTCCCGAATCTTCTTCAGCCCCGGCCTCAGAAGACGAAGAAGAGATAGATGAGTTAAGGGTGGCAAGGGTTTCACTTCCACCACTGGCACCACCTCCATCTCCTCCTTCTGCAGGCTTGTGGTTTCCTTCAACAGATGAGAAAACCTCGGATGAGGAAGGAGAAAGGCCAAAGGAAGTGGCAAGAGAATTGTAGTCCATGCCCCCTTGCAAACACTCAGTGAAGGACATGTAGGAGGGATCAAAGGGTTGTGAATCGTATGGTGTTGAAGCCGGAGGGATTAAGGAAGAGGAAAAGTGCTTTTGGTACATGTCAGATCCTCCTCCTGCTGCTGGTGTGGCCTGGTGATTGTTGTGGTCTAGGACAAGGTCCTGGTAGTAAAGTTCTTTAGGTTGAACAGACATGAAGAAGAAAGAGAAGAGAAGAGAAGTAGCACAAGAAAAGAGTAGTACTGTGTGAGGTCGCGTATGCTTGGTGGGGACTATGTAGCTTATCTCTTCAAGTTATTAATGCTTGTATTTATAAGATTAAAAAAAAAGGTAAATAAAAAAAGTCTTTGGGTTTGAATGGGGAGCTGCTATGGTCACTTTTAAAAGGAGGTTGACAAAATACCTTCCAATCAGAAGACCAGAAAGTGCTTTCTCATATGGAAACATTTTCAGTCATGTTACTTCCATTAAGGAAACTGATCCATTTTAGTTATGGAGACAGGGTGATTCTCACTGGAGCCTGGCCTATAAATAAATCAACTATCTATTGCTGCTAACTCTACAATTATGCAACAAAAAAATCAATACCTAGTAATCCAAACACTTCCTTACAATTCATTAAATAATGCATTAAAATATAATATGAGAATTCCCTGGTCATCACAAAATGTAGAGTTTGCTGTATACTTTGAGTGAGCACACAGGTATTATATAAAATTTAATCACTCTTGTGTAATCTCAATTAATATTTGGCATAACCGAATCTTCAGCCTTTTGAAACTCAAAGAGTTGGCAATAAAAATGTGGTTCATTTTTTAAATTTGTTTGACTATTCAGTCCAATTGGGAGTCTTCTACAAAACAATAGCTTTTCTTTTCAACCCAAAATTATAAAAAATGAAGAAGAAGAACAAGAGTTTCTCTGTGTTCTCTCCACCTTGTTTGCCGAAATCCATGAAACCACTAATTCTTTGTGTAAAAAATAAAAACATACACTAGAATCCGAGGTGGTCTCACCCAGTTAAAATCTGTAGCCGCTGGTCTTGTTTCCATTTTTTTGGTTCAGCAGGAAAAGAATAGTCAAATGAAGCATGGTTGACTGTGATATTGTTTTTACGTGATTCTCATCTCTTTTTCTAGACATATCCAAGTGGATGTCGTAAACACTTTTCAATCCTCTCAAATTTCTGCAGTCTTGCCAAGGAAGATGTAGATTTCAATATTTTAAAGGATTCAAATCATTTTTATTCCATATATTATCACCAATATTTTCGTTTTAATAAAATTTTCATTACAGATTTATCTTTGTTTCTCTAATTTCTTGAAATTAAAAAATTTAATCTATCATTAATATATATATATATATATATATATATATATATATATATATATATATATATATATATATTTAATCCATCATAATCACATATGCCAAAACTGATGATCAAATCTGTTATTAATAAGATTTTATGCAAATGGGTAATCAACATTATTATTACTAAACTAAATGACATAGAATGAATAAAAAATTATAATTTTAGAAGAATCAAAATTCTACGAAATGGATATAAGCCTAACTTAGATTGTTTAATTCAGTTGAATTTTGCAATCTTTTTTGTGAAATTAAAATGTTACATGAAGAACGTGCGATGGTTAAATGAGGATGCAAAATTGGCAGTCCACAATTTATATACATCACGTGTAAAAAAAGGGACGTTCCGTTGTTGATTGGGCGCGTGCGATTGAGGTGGGTGAGGAGCGCGTGGATGTAGGGTGATTAGTGAGTGTTGAAGTCAATGATTCAAACTTTTGGACTTATAAATTAGAAAATACAAAATTTGGTTTGGGGATAATAGAAAGGTCACACGTGTCTGGGACTGGCACCGGCTTTTGACCGTAGCCGACACAGTGGTAGGCACGTGGCGTAGACGGTGTGTGGGTTTGTTCTGCTGACGAGGTGCCTACGTCAGCAACTACAATCTACTATTGAGGTTTGGCCATGAACATTATTATTGCATGGCCATGCCATTCACACCATCTTCTCTTCAATTTGGATTTCATCATCTCCTTTTTACTCCTTTCCCTTTCACTCCCTTTGTATTTTCCTTTTCTTTTTCTAGCTACTACACACGCTTTACGTAAACCCAATCTAACACTATGCTTGGTCCAATAACAACAATAATCAAATCAAACCAAACTTTGCCCTTGCTCACAAGGGTACCTTAAATTTTGTTCATAGAAAAAAAAAATCAAATTGAAACCAATAATGTTGATGTTGATTATGATTGTGTATAGTGAGTGTTATGGGGTGTATGTTTGCCATAGATGCCGGAGAAGATAGATAGAAATGATAGTGTAGTTTGTAGCAAGTTGGCACAGTCCAATAATGACGTTAATATTATAGGGAGAAAGTCCTATAAGGTCATAATCCAAGCATAACACTTACTTAAAGCTTCTAAGTAATACCAACCCTATTTTAATCGTATGTTTTCTCCCCCACATGATTAATTAAACATTAATTTAATTAAAATTGACAACTCATTTGTGTTGAATGCACCTCATTAAGTATTAAGACCATATTAACCTTAACATGAATATTGTTGCACCTTCATTAATGGTTTTTCTTGTTGCCGCATCTTCCTGCCGTTTGTAGTTCACCTGAGCTTTCTTGTTCATCTTCTTCACTGACCCATAGAGTAAGAAAATTGAAGAGTCAAGTGCTTCTGTTGACCCCAAAAAAATAAAATAAAGTGCTTTGCAAGATCAAAATGTGTACTAGAGGAGAATCTTCAACGACCAATGTAGACCTTCCACACCAGTATATTTATTAGTTTAGCATGATGTGTGTAAATATTAAAATGCCTCTTATTTTTTATTTTACTTTTGGGAATTGAACACATGTAAGAGAATATTATATATAACTGTTCGTATATAGTGTTTTCTTGATAATTTTTGATTAATTTTAAGTAATATAACTTTTGCTTGTTTAATTGTATTTTTGTGTATTTTAGTATGCGTTTCTAGTTCCGCTAATTTTGATTGTGTTAATTAGGTTAATTAGGTATCACAAATGTGGAATTGTAATATTTCATATTTCAATTATGGTAATGCATATATTATAATTGCATAATTTTCCTTGACATTTAAAATTTAATGATTTGACAATGACCTATGATAATTTTAGAGTGTAAAATAGAATAACTCCAACTCCCCATAGAACTGATTAATAAAATTATATTAAAAAAGCATTAATGAGCATTAATTTTCCTATACATCTTGATAAAATAAAAAACAAAGCACAAGGAGTGCCTCAGTATAAGAGAAGTACAAAGAAGATATATTACAGAAAAATGCTGCCCATTCTAATTTTATAGAAATAAATAAATAAACAAAGAGAATATGGAAAGAGATTTGCGTGTTTTTTTGCTGCATATAGCCACGTTTTGATACAATTCCAATATGAAAAAATTATAATTGAGACGAAAAGTACAATTAAACTAAACCTAACCAATTAGCAATAGTAATTAAGAGAAATAAATAAATGTAAAAAAGGTACATGGTGAATTGTGATATGCTTAATGTAATAAACGTCAAGCAGGATATTTTAAAAAAAATAAATCTTAAAAGTCTTCTCCTAAATGCACTAGTATTCAACTTCAATGTATAGAACCTGATACAATATGCACAAATTTTTCCATCCACTGTAAAATAAAATATATTGCAACTTATTTTTCTTTAAGGAAATATTTTTTTAATAAATCAAATTTTTCATATTGACTCAACTAACAGCAAGATGATTTTTAAGAATAGAGAACAATACATATATCTAGATGATTTTATTGAATTGAATATGAATTTAAATAGAATTAAAATAATATAAAAGTTCTTGTGTTTTTTTCTTTATCTATTTAATATCGTTCTTTTCATTTTTTTTTTTACTTTAGGATATTAATTTTTTTTAATTCTATTATTAATTTATTTAAGAAAAATTAATTGGAGGAAAAGTTGTTTGGAAAAAAAAAATCTTTTGCATCAATTCACGCTTCTTTCGGTAATGTACAACTCTTTATTTTTTACATTTGTTACTAAAGTTTATTTTTTTTTAGTTATTTAAACTTATTGATCCGAAAAAAGGTTAGATACTATTAAAACTTCGGTTGAGGGTACTAGAATAAATAGACCTTCACTTTTTAGGGTGAAAATATTCTTTTGAAAAATTAATTTTTTTTCTTAATTTAATTGATAAAGGTGTTTGGAATAAAATGGTTAGTGGCCCTTATATGTCTACTAGAAAAATGGATAAGATTTAAAATTCAAAAGATTTCATTTCTTAAACTATAAATGAGAACCAATATGTGAATTATGATGTTAGAGTAAAAAATATAATTTTTTAGCTCTTATACTTGATAGGTTCTATTATGTTTCAATATATTCAAGTGGAAAGGAGATATGAGATATTTTTCAAGTGATTCATGAAGGTATTAAAGAAGTAAAGCATTTAAAAAAGAACACTCTCATTCAAAGAGTATGAGATGTTTTACTGAGAACATTTACAACATGAAAAAGAGGTTCCCATTGTAAATCATCTACTAGTCATTAGAAAGAAGTTTGTCAATATCAAGATTTTGAAGAGTTTGAATGGAAAATAACATAAGGTCACCATGATATCTAAATCAAGGGATCTAACTTTCATGAATAGAGAATTACTATTTGGTAAATTAGGAGAACACAAGTTAGAGCTAGAAAGACTAAAAGGATAAGAGGAAGGTGAAAGAAGAAGCATAACTCTAAAAATAGATGTGGTTAAATAAGATTCAAGGAAAAAAAGATAAATATTTAGATTATATCAGAAAATGAGAACCTGAACTTATTTGGCTAAACATTTTTCAAAGTTCTTATGAAACAAAAACAAGAAAAAGTTTTCTCAGTACAAAAAGTTTCCAAGAAGGCTAAACAAGGATTTGTATACATGTCTTTTAGTATGATCATATTAAATCTAGTTGTCATTCATTCATCATCAAATAACAATTTGAGGAAAAGTATAAGAAGCCTTAAAAGAAGAAGAAAACATATATAGTACAAGAAGACAATGACTCTAGGTCTTCTAGAAACTTAAGTGAAAGTGATAAAGAAACTAATTTGTTTCTCATGGCTAACTATGAATAAACTAGTAACAATATAGTTCTAACTTTGAAGTTGATTTCAACTATGATGAAGATAAAATGGTTACTTATTCATATAATAGGCTTAAAAAAGAAAATATATGACTTGAAAATAGATTGACTGAAATGTAAAGGAAAATAATAACTTGAAAACTAATTGTAATATACAAATTCTCTTCATGTAATTATGCATTTACTTCTTAAGTGAGAACTTTAAAATTGTGAAAGTTTCAATAATTACCAACTTAAAATTAATTATATTTTATTCACAGTTGCAAGATCAAGTCTTAATGAACTCCTTAATTCACAAAATGTGATCAATAGAGTTACAATTGATCATACATACCAAGAGAAACAAAGAAAATTTAAAATATTATTCAATTTTTGAAAATCATCTAGTTCACCTTTTGTGGCTTTCTTTATTATACGAATCAGGGACATGCGTCAAACACGTATTATGCTACAAATGTGAAGTATGTTTGGATTCTCAATGGTAACCAAAAAATTATTAATTCCAAAGGATCCAAAGTAACTTGAGTATCTAAATCTTTTGCTTATCTTGTTTTATAAGTTTATCTCACAACCAATAAATCAATATGGTATCTAGATAGCATTTCTTTGAGGCATATGACAAAAGATAAAAGAAAATGGGCAATATATATAGGGACACATAAAAAACTATTGAGAGTTTAAGGTTTGTGAAAGTTCTTTAATTTTGATAGAGAATGTATTGTTAGTTGAAGAATTGAAGTGTAATATCTTAAGCACCAATTAGTTGAGATAAATGTTTGAAAATAACTTTTGAGATATATAAGATGATCTTAATAAATTTAAGAGAGATAAATAGGAGATATTATACCTAGAACAAATGCATAATAGATTATTGGAATTAAATGAGGTTTCAAAATTAAGTTGGATGAATCTTGACTCATTATTAAGAAAAGGTAGCTAAAACATATAAATAAGAAAAAAAAATTGACTATGATGAAACTTATGTTCTAGTTGCAAGACTTGAAGGAATTAGATGTTTCTTGTCCATGCTTCAATAATGAATTTTAAGCTTTTTCAAATAGATGTTAAGAGTGCCTATTTAAATGGCTACATCAAGGAAGATGTGTATGTTGAACAACCGCTAGGTTTTGTTGATTTTGAGTTTCAAAATCATGTCTTGAAATTGAAGAAAGCTTTGTATGGTTTCAAGCAAATCATGATATGAAATATTAAGTAATTTCTTGTCTGAGAATGGTTTCATCAAAGGTAAAGTTGACTCCACTCTTTTCATGAAAATATCTAGAGGTAAAATTTATTAATTTTAATACATGTTAATGTTATGATATTTGGTTCAACTAATAATTCATTTTGTAGTGGTTTTGCTAGTATAATACAGATGAAGTTTGAGATGTCAATGATGGTAGAATCAACTTTGTTCCTCGGTCTTCAAAATAAATAATTCAATTGTGGGGATATTTATAAGTCATAAGTCAAAGCATGTATTACTTTGAATATTTTAGGAAATTTGGCATTGTCAACTCAAAAGAGTCAATGCCTAATCATGTAGTTGTTGATAAAAAAAGTAAATTAGTTGATCAAACAACATATAAATGCGTGATTGGTTCATTATTATACTTAAGTACTAGTAGACCTAAAATTATGCATAATGTTTATATTTGTGCTAAATTTTAGGAATCACCTACAAGCACATGGAGGTGATTATAACTTCTTTTACATGTTTTCATCAAAGGTGATAGTCCAAGCTCATGAAAAGGAACTTGAATGCTTCATTTTCCTTTCCTTTTATTTTATTGTATTTTGTAAAGAGTATTCAAACTCTAGTTTATAAATAGGAGTTTCTCATGCGTACAATTTTTGAATATTTATGCGAGTAACTTTGTAAGAATACTTTGAGTGTCTTGAAAGTGTGAGATTACTCTTCATAGATTCTTATTTTGGAGAATTTCTTCAACTAATGAATCTTCCTTGCACTTATTATTGAAATTCTTTCTAAAAGTGACATGTTCTAAACTATCTCTTCGATGTTCTAAACCAACATTGTCTTGTTGGTCCAATCATAGCTAAAATACTTTTCTTTGTTTTATCAAGTTTGTAATGTCATGACCAAGGACCTCCTCTACCAAGCAGAAAAGCATAGGATATAACACATCACCTTGATACATTCCTCTAACACACAAGAAGTATCCAACCAATTTGACACTGATATATACGAATAGACAATCAAGCAAATTTAACTAAACTTTCTATAAAAGGACAAAAAGAAGCATATAATCCAAAAGACCTTAAACACTCTTAGTGACAATATCGAAGGCTTTTTATTTTTATTTGTTGACCTTCCCTAAGAAATCCATTTTGTTGGTTCGAAATTAATTTTTGTGCAACTTTTGCTAATATATTAAAGAGGATTTTAACCTTGAAGAGTAAGTTAGTTAAAATATTAATCTTTAATTCGTTCTCAATCTTCAAACTTTACAAAAAATATAAATCACACCAGAAAAGACCTAATTGTGTTAAAGGAATTGAAAGACTGCACAATAAAAAAAATTCAATATTGCAATATTTTTTTAAAAAAAACTTCCCCAAAACCATTTAGTCCACGAGTTCTAAACACATTAAGAATGTGTTTTTTATTTTATTTCAGACAAATAAATAGCAAATAAAGAAAAACACGGAAAATATGAAAATCAAGAAATAAAAAATTAATTAAACATGAAGAATGAGAAAAAAAAATGTTGAGGTGTTCTTTCTTATCATACATGCAAATATTTGCGAAGAAAGAAAATATAAATATAATAAAATAATAATAAATTTATAAAATAATAATAATAATAAATATTTATAATAGTATATATAATAAAATAAAAGAATAATGATAAAAGTAATAATAATAAAATTAAAAATAAATAATAATAATAATAATAATAAATAAAATATAAAATAACAATAGTAATATTAACAATAATAATTTAATCTAATTTTTATTTCATTAATATTTTTTAAATACTTTTAGATGTATTGAGAGTCTCTGATAATTGGAATGGTATTCCAATGGAGTTCACGGATCCTATCATAATATTACTTTAATCAAACGTGATGATAGTTATAAATAACTTAACATCATTCGTTCTATGTTTAATATTTAAAATTTATATTTATTTAATATTTTGAATAATTTAAGAGTTTATCTATTTAGGATTTTGAATAATTTAAATTTTTATTTATTTCAGATTTTTATTTAAATAGGATATTAAATAATTTCATATTTTTATTTATTTAAAATTTTAAATAATTTAGAAATTTTATTTATTTCATATTTTTATTTAAATAGGAAATTAAAATAACTCTTAATCTTACAATTTTTATCAATTAATAATTCATCAAGTCCAATAAATTAATCATATTTTATTTTAAAATAAATTTGTAATATTATAATTTTGTTTATAAAAAAATATTTTATCAATCATACTTATCAGGTTACTTATAATTTTTTCATCATTTATCATTATCTTTTCTTTTATTCAAATACACATACATTTTACTTACTTTCACTTCAAATATTTTTTTATTTTCTACTCTGTCAAATTCATCCTCAAATCTAAATTTATCTTCATAATTTAAGGAAAACACTAGGACAAGTGTATAATTTTCTTCTTCATTAACAAGACAAGAGATAACCTTATGTATTAGATTAGAAGCATTCGAATCATCTTAGAATGAATTATATAAAGAAAGAATAAGATCCTCTCAATCTCTTTGTTGGTTATCAAAAGCTTGAGATTCATCCTTTAAGAGCATGTATTTTTCACAAGGATCCTTTTATAGAAGCTAAAGCATGAAAATATTTGGTATTACGGTCATTGTCCACGAATCATGTAACATTTACTTCTTCTTTTTTTCCAAAATGATTCTTTCAGAGCCAAAACATTGTTCAGTCTAATACTAGATTTCAAAACAAGAATGTTGTTATTCATTTCCTATTTCTTTTGTTTTTCTCAAATAAAATTCCGAGGATGCGAATGGAAGAATCTACTTGTGGATTATTATTATTATTATTGGAGTAAGAAAAACTCTTTATGACCAAATACATACGTAGTAAGTTATTTTTTTTTAAAAAAAAAGAAAATTCTTTGAACTTTGTATGAAAGAAGATTTATCATTGAAGAAACATTTTAATATCATGAAAATCTCACAGCCAGAGGAATGAGAAAAAATGTTGTCAAAACCAACCACAGCAATTAATAACTTCAATTAAAATCAATGACAAAAAAGAAATAGTAAAGCATATTGCAAGCGGGAGGAAACAACTGACATAATGAGAAACTAACCAAAATAATTGTGATAAGCAAAAGCTTTCAAGTCGAAACTGAATCTAAACCAGAGAGAAGAATTTTACGAATAGGAGAAGTAGCAATAAGAGTTTTGTCAAAGTGTGTAATTTGAGAGTTTTTTCTTCATGTATAAACTTGTTAATTGGATATCTACTAAAAAGGCCAGGATAAAAAAAAATACCCAACAATTACTCTATTAATATAATTTTAATATATATTTTTTTATGTTGAAAGTAGATCCCATTAGCAGTTTTACTTAATTTTCAATTTATGACTTTACGTTTTTATTATTTTTAGATAATTAATTCTGAAATTGTATAAATTCTGCGGGATTAAACACACAATTATGAGCTACATTTATATGAACAATTTGATTTCTAATTAATAGTATTGATAGCAAACACATTTCGCATATCAAACCTTTATTATACATATTTTTAATATTAATTTATGTAAACAAGATATGAAGATAAGAGCAAAAATATTTAAAGGAAAAAGGAAAACCATAAGCAAATGAAGAAATGACATAGAAGATTGCAGAAACACATTGTAAATTCAATTCTTTTAATTTTCAGTATGTTGGAATGTTTTTATATAAGTGAATGTTACAAATGTATTATTTTAAGTATCTATGGTGTTCTATATATAATGCTTACATGATAATCTAAAATTTTAAAAATATAAACTTCCAATAGCTTTTTATTTTTGTGGTCAAAGTTGCTTAAGTGATTAGGACTTATGTCAAGATTCTTTTTTAAAAACCATGTTCTTGTAACTATTTATATGACTCATCATTTTTCTAATAATTGCTTTGTTGATTTCTTGATTTAACTTTTGTCGAGTTAATTTTCTCTTTGATTCGTTGAGTTTTGTCGAGCATATCTTGAGGTAGATTTCTTCAATATTAAATATATTTTAATGATTATATATATATATATATATATATATATATATATATATATATATATATATATATATATATATATATATATATCTCCGTATCGGAGTCCATTTATATACCCCTAACAATATTCAAGATTTTTTTTTTGTGATACTTTTTAAAAAATTCTTTAATATTTAAAAAAATTACCATATTAAAATATTTTATAAAATTAATACAAATTATATTAAAGACAACTGAATTTTATAGCTGAAATAGGATTGCAACTTATTTTCACTTTACCACTTTTGACAAAAATGATGCTAAACTGGGAAATAAATTTGGCAGGTAATGAATATTTATTTAGCTTATAGTTGTAAATTCTTGTAGTGCACCTGGGTGGATACGATAGTATAAAAAATAGTTTTGCACTCTACCGAATTTTTGAATGCAAGATTTATTAATAACGAATGGTAAGAAGAAAATGGACGTGGACACTTGATGACTCTGGATCATAGTCAACAAGATCTAGGAATCATTTTTTGCTAAATTAATAAACCCTAAACATAAAGCATTTATTTAAAATTTGTTGGTGTTGTGGTATTTGATGAAGATCTTGGTATTCCCTATGGCAATTGATTTTGAAGAGATTGGCAGCTAAATGAATATTGCTTGAAGGAATATGATTTGGGACCATGAGTCATTGAAGTGTGTTATGGCAACTCCTGTAAAATGTTGGTACTCTTCTTTGACTTGGTCTTTTGCTATGCTGGCTGGGGTATCATGTTTTGAAAACTTGCAATTATCACTTCATTCACCACCATGGAATAGTGAAAGGAAATAAGTTCAGTTTGTATGGTAGCTGGGTTGGTTAGGACCCACAGGAATGACATTTCAGGCAAAGAGTTTGTGTGGCAGATATTATATTAAATGTTCTTCATGCTCCTTCTTCTTAGGATCATCTTCAAAATTGCACCTCCTTCTTCTTATAGCTTGCCAAATCAATCAATCCATTGCAATCTATATTTTCCCAAAAGCTTATCTTAGGAAGATACCCTTCATCTTTCATCTCATTTGCACATTTTTGGTATCTGATTTTGCATTGATCCCCTACCCTTATACATATGAGACAGCTATTTTATAGAAAGAATTTAAGAACTTGTAATTTTATTTTTTATAACATTTAATTTGCTAAAATATTCCTTTCAAAATAAATGTATGTTAATTACTAATTTTGTTACAAAAGTTTAGATTATTTGTCTCTGAAAGGGGACAAAACTGGATCTGTATAGTCGAGATGTTGAGAGGGAATGAAATTAAGAGTTCGAAAAACTAAAGATAATTACAAATTCGTTGTCACAAACTTTTTTTTATTTCACGTGAAACTTTGATTTTGATTTTTGTCAAAATTCAATTAAAAAGTTAATGTATTTTTTCCTCTTTTGAGTTGCATATATTTAAGATATTAGCTAGGAGAACTTTGAAACTTTACTATGATTAACTTCTACAGTATATGTATTAAATTTTGTACTTTTCGAACTAGGTATATTTATACAATGGTGTAAGACTTTTGCAGCATGTAGAAACTCGTATGTTCAACAATTAAATATATAACTACTGTTATGGTATTTTTTTTATAAAATAAACAATAAAACTACTTTACAATATATAGCCTTTTTCATATAAAAACATTTATAATGAGTGTCATAGGATTACATTTCAATATATTTCTGAATATAATATAATAAAACGATGATCTATTTTTTTATTTATTATATTAAAATAAATATATCAATAGAAATCATTATCACAGTATATTTTATTCTTGAGCTTATTAAAAATAGAAAATCCAACCAAAACAAAATTGTGAACCAGTCCAAAAGGTTCACACCATAGGGTTAGCTTTATAATTTATAAATCACTCTATATTTCAATATATATATATATATATATATATATATAGGCTTTTACCATCTCTATTATACAAATATTCTTATAGATAATAGATTATCCACGTACTCTATAATTAGTCTTTCCCAAACACTAAGAGGATCCCTGCCTAATTATAACTATATTTATATTTGGTTCTTGTTGAATGAACATAAATATCTACACAAAGTTAGGCCTAGTTTATGAATTAGATTATTACTATCCTTGTTGGTCAATAAGTGAGAATCATCATAGAAAGATAACTTCCGTACGCACCTCAACTATGTCCCACCAATATTTTTTTCTTTTCAATTATTTTTCCTTATTCCAATTACACTACTACTATAGACTATATATACACTTTCACAGTTAAAAAAATTGATTAATAATTCAATATAGATCCACACAATGTAGAAAGTTTTTCATTTTATATATCAATTATAATAGAAGTGATGTAGTCTAGTTGGATATCTGTTTCAATCAGTAAATTTCAAATACTCATATCGACATCATGTTGGTATTTAGGTTAAAACTATTCACAATAAAATCAAGGTACTTATTCTTGGAAATGCATCAAATATTGAAAGCTAGAGGTGAATTCTTAAATCAGATATCATCTAGGAAAGTACTAAAGTAAAGTTGAGATAAAAACAGTACAAGTATAACTAAACGTATGAGATTTCGTATACTACTAAAATTCTTCCCTACACCTAACTCAATTACAATAGGTAACTTATTTTGTAGATGTGTCAATAGGAGGACAAAGGATTTGAATTGAAGATGGATGAATGGTAGCTGACTAAGCTGGTGGAGAGAAAGAACATTGTTTGGTGAACTATATATATAGCCAAAGGAAATGTTGATGCACATATTTCCTTAGATATTTAAATTTTTCAAAAAAAAAAAATACATATCCAATTATTAAGCTATATGCATTGCAATCCTAGAATGAGAAGAACATGCCCTATGAATTCATGCTTGAAAAATTTGTGGCACTACGTATATTTTAGTCTCTGATTGATTTGAATTTGTTTATATACGAGTTATTTCATGTGTTGTAAAACATGGACTGCACAACCACCCATATGATGAATTTCAATGTTGCATATTATTGCTTCAAGAGAGAGGACTCTTGTGCAAAATGTGATACATATGCGAATAAGATATAGCCATCTAACTCTTTTGCAAAAATCTGCTGAAGAAACCAGTTTCTAGGGCCAATCTATTTGAACTACTCAAAAACGGGGAAACTAATCAACATGCTATCATAAGGTTTTTGCAAAAATAATCTCCTAATTCTGCAATATAGGATTAAATTTTAAGCCAACTATTTTTTTAAGGGACACGATAGAGTTAGAGTTCTACGTGCTAATACGTAAAGTCTTACTCTATAAGCTTTTTGATCGGTGAAAAAAATTTAATAAATAGAAAATATTTTATTTTATGAGTTTTTTTTATTGGTGAAAAATATTTAATAAATAGAAAATAAAAAAAATGTTTCAACCCATATAAAAAAATAAATTGTTTGATACAAAAGAATATATACATTACATAGAAAATTAGCCTCAAATGTATTGAACTACTTATATTTTGTGAAAGACTTAGAAAGTGTAAAATATCAAATTTTTGCATATGTATATATTTTATAAGAGGACTGGAACACTAAAAGTATTCTGATTTTGATTTATAATATTCTTGCTGATAAATGAAAGAGAAAATAAAAGATTAAAGAAAATAAAAAATATGCTATACTTATATTCGCTATAATTTTCTTTTACCTCTCTTAAAATTAGAAAATAAATTCTACTTTTAAGCTTTAAATATTTTATATGAATAAAAGTGTATGTTAATTGGACTTGAAATTTTAAGTTTTTTAAAAAGAAAATAACATAGTGTATAAACTCTACATCCTCAGAGATTGTTAGTGGACACAAACATAAATAGTGTGTTTGACTAGAAGATGTGTCAATATTTTATCCTGCTTTAATTAATTTGAGTACTCCCCCAGATTAGCGGCAAGAAATTTGAGGGATTAAAGTAGTAGTTAGAGATCCTTATCTACTTTGATTAGGGTTTGAAATTGTTGTTGATATTTAGACAAATTAGTTCTCTTAAATGTACCTTACTATAGTTTCTGAAGTTTTAATTAACACATGAAAGCCTTCATTATGTAGTTTCTGAAGTTTTAAATCATGAGTTATATTTGTTTAAAAAAAGTCATAGGATATATTATATTTAATAGAAACACACACATGTATATATACATCATAAAATTAACGATATATGTATTTTTCTTTTAATTATGATTATTTAAATATAATCTAATATTTTATATTTGTAGTTATATTTATTTTCATAACAAATTCTATATCTATAACATTATGAATATTTATCTGCAGAATCTCAGTTATATAAAAAATGTTGAATGAAATAGCAATGTCAAAATTATACATAACAACACATTTTTTCATGCCATGGTATATCAGATTAAACCGAAGGTATTATATAAAAGTAGGGAGTGGTGGTTTGAGTTATTAAATAAATCTGCCATTAATTTCGATAAAAATAATTCAAAGTTTTATATATAAGAAATAAAGAACTAAAGCTTCAAAAATCACTGTCATGTATTTTAAATTATGTTGTAAATTATATTGCGTGTGCACACAAACACGATATATATTCATCAAACATCTATAATATATAAAAGTTTAATTACTTTTTCATAGTATTCTGAAAAAATAAATCAAAAGTTTATGATAAAAATAGATTTTATATTTTGACATTTCATAATAGATTCCTCATGATCATGCAAAAATATGTTTTTCTCTCTTCTAAAGCTTGGCGGCGAATCTAAAATTAATCTATCTTTGATTGGTTTGCTATAATATCAATGTTTAATCACGTTAATTATACTAATTTGACTCTTTAAAAAAAAGTACAAATGTATTTATACTTGATATAAAGTAGTTAAATTAAGTTTGTGAAATATTTTAATTCAACTTAAGCCATAATATATATTTTTTTTTTCGTTTTGTGATTAAATTCACACTTTACAGTATTATTTATCACCTGAACTTTGATTGTGTAAAGTCTATAAAGACCTTTTTTGATCTATTTCTCAATTATAATTAAAGTCAACCAGTCATGATTTTTAAAATAACTTATTTGAAAAATATTTTAAATTTAAACAAACTTTATATAATCGATGCTTAAATTAATTATTTTTTGTGAAAATTTCATTGCAAAGTACCAAAATTCAAAGTAGTGTAGCACTGCCACATTTATAGATAATATAATCTTCTTTTACAAAAGCTTAGATTAACGAATGCTCAAAATGATTAAATAATCTTTTAATTCTGTGATCAACTTTGACCCTTCTACGTTGAACCTTGCAAAAGTCATGACAATTTTAACGTTTATGTTTTCGAAAAATAAAAATAATTTTAAAAACATTTAATCTGAAATTTTAAGTGCGATTCTTACTAATTCCTGGTCTTCTCTTTTTTTACTAATCCCTGGTCTTCAATGACAGTTCCAAGTCCTATTTCTACCTTAGTCTCCTCTTTTTCACGTTTTTCATTTATTTATATTTTGGGGTTCAAGCATAAACAATATAATCTAAACAAAAAAAGGTATTTTCAGTTTTTATTAACAATAACTATGTTGATAAAATTAAATAAATTTTTTATAGTGTAAAAAATATTTTTAGAATTCTCTTTTTCCTTTATTTTATTGTTTATTTTGTAGATGATAATAAAATTCGACATTGTTCTTTTGATTATTTTTCTATTATTTATTTATTTATTTATTTATGTCATTAGAGTTAGATAGGCAAATGTGTCCGTCCGATTAATCCTGCACCACAAAAATTCGAACTTTAAAAATTTGTTTTTGCTGTCATTTTGGTCTTTAATTTTTACAAACCACCTCCACCCCACAAAACTTACACGGGTTAAAATGGATTATAGATCTAAGTTTTTTAAGCATTCTTTGCATGTCAACAATGTATTCAATCAATTGAGCAATGTACAACCAATTGAAGTAAAAAAAAAAATGATTTTGAATTGAAGGCAGTGTAATAACCAATAGAAGAAAAATATATTAGATTTTGAGTTTTTTTTTTTACTTTATTTATGCAATTGAGGTGCAAATTATGTAAGTGATCCCGATATTTTTACACAAATCTAGTCTCCCATTGAAATAATATCAACTTGTCTTAAAGGAAAGAGAATGGTAGAGTGAGAAAATTAAAATTTAAGAAAAAGTTCGTTACATTTAAAAAAAAAATGTATTTGATTCTTATATTTTTAAATTGATAGATTCAGTTTCTCCTTTTGAAAATATGTGATTTTAATCCCAAAACTTATCTATGATTAATTTGAATTAATATCTACTCAAATTAAATTAATTTAAAATAATAATAAATAATTTCATAACGCTTCTTAATTTAAAGGGGTAATTAAATTCATATCATTAAGATTCTTTTAATTCATTTGACTCTGAAAAAGCATAAAAATTCGAGAAGACACAATGTGTGAAGGAGAAATGGAAAAGAAAAGGCCATAAGTTATGAATGGTTAACTAATTTTTTTGGTTTTGATTAGAGATTCGGTCAAAACACTCTAGATGCAGAAAATTCAAAAGGCAAACAGTCACTTTAACATTAAAAGTTCAACTCTCTTTATGTTTGTTAAAATTAAAATTTTTCAAAAAATTAACTTTAATTTTTAATACAACCTCAATATGAAAATTATTAAGATAAAATTTCAGTTAAATATTGTTCTTTGCTCATGCTACACTTCTAAACATATGTAAAAATAGTTTTGTTCTTTACAATAATTCTAACAAATTTGAATAAGACTGTCACGCCAACACAAAAAAAAATTATGTTTCTACGTATGATTTAGAAGAAATGTTGAATGCATATAAGTTTTGAGAAAAAAAAAATGACATTTTACATATTTTACATATATGTATCATAATTTTAATTTTTTTCTAGAAAATGAAAGTAATATTTAAAATACCCTTAACATATTGTTTTTACACTAGTTGTATTTAAAATTTAAGACCGAGTTTTATTTAAAATAAATTTTATATAGATAAATATTTGAAAATGTATACATAGAAATTAAATGTTTACTTTTTATTTGATTCTGAAATTTTATCTTTCACAACTTTTCTATTTAAATTCTCTAAATTTATAGAAGATTATGACTTTTGTTATTCTGGTAGATTTTCAAGGACTTAGAAAGATACATGATATTTTTTATGATTCAGTTAATTGTTAAATTTGGTAAGAATATCATTTCTTATTAAAGTTTTGAATTCCTTTTCTTCCTTTTGAGTAGTTTGTTTAATAAAGATCTTTCTGTTTAGAGTTTAATTTATGAAAACTTATCTGAATTATTATTGAGTTGTTACAAGAACTAGATGGAAAACATTGCTAGTAGACACACTTCTATCCAGATAAAGAGAGTTAATATTTAGAGTTTTACATATATTATGCATTGATTATTTACACGATGACATATGTGGCAATCTAAATTGTTATATTTATATTGGGATATA
>Ga0209700_105850_pt1 | contig 20012 bp, 21 predicted proteins | sample SiratroredBW_FD_187528 | JGI IMG/M metagenome (GOLD analysis project Ga0209700, IMG submission 187528) | Root nodule microbial communities of legume samples collected from California, USA - Siratro red BW (SPAdes) (version 2) | ecosystem: Host-associated > Plants > Roots > Nodule | place: USA...
ATATAAAAAATATATATATATATATATATATATATATATATATATATATAATATTATCTGAATTATTATTGATATTTTTTTCAGAATGATTTGACATAATTCAATGTGTTTACTTTGGAGTTGATTGATTAAATAGATGTCAGAAATAAGTAACTAAACTTTTTTTATATAAATAATTCAATTTTTGAAAGAAATAAATAATAAATGTAATAAACGGTAGTCTTTAGGTATGTTTACCAAAATACTGTAACATTTGTCTGTTACTGAATAATTTAATATTTATATAAATACTTTCAGTTTGAATAAAAATTAATTGTGTTACAAATTAAAATCTGCAAAAGATCTAAATTAGTATATTTTTTGGTGAAATTTCTAAAATAGTATATATATATTTGCTGTAAGTGTAAATTATGTAAAAATTGTACCATATCATTATAAATAAATCATGATATTATTGTACAATATAATTTAAGATTAAGTAAAATGATGGAAGAAAACATAATTTTAGTTGACAGAACAAAATTGTACAATCAAGATAGAATCATTTCAATTAATTATTTAATTAAAATCACCCAGATTGTTTTGTTTAGTTTGATGAATATGTAATTCATTTAAATTAATTTATATTTATTTTAATTACTTAATGACAATTAATTCAGTCATTATCAAAATAAACAAAAATTACTTCATTACTATATATTAATTTTATTTGCACAATTCAATAATAAAGAAAAACATGGGAAAATAGGAGATGAATAATGAAAAAAATTAATCATCCTAAAATAGTATATTAATATAAAAATTTTAATTTACTAATTAATTGAAATGGTGCCTTGACTACATAATTTCATTCTCTCAACTAAAATTGTGTTCTTTTTTCACCATCTCAACTTAACCTTAAATTAAAATATGTAATAGACACAATTTATTAATGATATCGTAAAACATATGCCCGATATACTCACATCCGAACCAAAAATAAAAAAGATACATTATTTTAAAAATTTTACAAAAAAAAAAAAGTACACTATAAATTTTGCCAAAGATATTGCCTTTTATAACATAAACAATGCATATTTTTTCAACTTTTTAGTTCGTATGATTCATGTATAATAATTGTTTTTAAAGGATAATAAAAGAATATTAATAAAATAACTAGCAGTTATTTGGGGATATGGTTGTTAATACAAATATCAATATCATGTCTAAAACCAATATTTGAATATTCAATAGAAAGATTAAAAAACAAATCAAATCAAATGAATCAAAATGTTAACATATATGATGACAGTATTCTATGAAAGTTGTAAGCATAATATATATACATTAATTATTACATTATAGATGATAGGAAATAGAAAATAATGTATCACATTTATGAGAATAGATTTGATAATTTAGAATTCTATCATGGCTGCAAATTAAATCATGTCAAGGTAAAAAAAAAAAAATAATGAGAGTCTAAATTATTATAAAGTAGATGTAAAGCAGATGGTAATATGATATACTCATTTGATAAAAACTAAAGAAAAAAGAAAGAGAGGATGAGCTCGAACCACGATATAGGTTCCTTGAAATAATTAAAAAAGATAGAGAAATTGCAAACATTGAATGATAACTTATCACTTATAACTTGTACTAAAAGCTAACTATGGATAAATTCTATATATTCACGAAGTTAATCAATTTACATTTCATTCAATAAGTAATTACAAAGTTAACTTTTAGGAGAAAAAATATATTATATTTAGAATAATTATATTTGATGTCTTTGTTTTCAAATATTTTTAAATATTTTTTGCACACTACATTTTTAGTTATAATAGTTACATTTTCGCCTATTTTCAATTTTTTGTTTTTATTTCAAAAACAATAACATATAATTATCATCATGTGTAAAAAATGAATGTAGAAGTTATAATCCTACTTTTGAAAGTAGATGACATTAAATCTTGTTAATTCTCATAACATAGAGATATTAGAAATTAAAAATTAAGAAATTGTCTTCTTTAAAATTTGCAAGGGAGTTCTGAGTTAGAAGGAACTAAATCCATTCTTAGGCTAAATATTTTGTGACCAATGAGACTAACTTGCAACTTTGTCACATTACAAACACCGTTTGTTTGATAAATATTTCTCAAAAGCATAATAGTTGCATGCAATTTCAACTTAAGTTGATAATTTGGTTTAATTTTATTTAAGAATTCAGATGTAAACCATTTCTCATGAATTTATTGATCTACATTCAATTGGCAAGGTGTGTCTCAACTTAGATAAGTTTTTTTTTTCTTCACCACTTATTAAAGATAAAATAAATCATTAACTTGTTCTAAAAATTGAATTGTTGGATAAAGTATTGATACATCATCAAAAGATTCAGGAGAAGTCATATTAAACAAAAAAATTAGTGTTTTTAACTAAGAAATCTTGTAATATGTGAAGAATGTTGTCACCATTTTCTTTGAATCCAGTCATCCATTTCCAGTCTTTAAAATGCAATTGGAAAATGCTTTTATATCTCTTGCACTTTTTCTACATTTATTTGTATTTAATTCCATGTTCTAATAAAGTTTTAAAACATTGCATGTTTTCCATAAATCAAAATAGTTTGTTGATGACTTCATAACATCATATCTGAATCCCTTTTTTACAATAGGCAAAATTTACCTAAATCACCTTCCAAAACAACAACTTTATCACCAAATGCTTTTTTACTATTTTCTTTATTTTCAGTTTTCAAAATATCTCTCAAGGTTCTATGAAATGTTTCAAGCATAATTTGATCAGCATCCATACTTCATCCCATATAATTAATTTTGTTTTAATCAAAATCCTAGCAAAAAGACTTTCTTGATCTATGTTGCAAGTTGATTCCTCATTTATCAACAGTGATATGCAAAATGTAGAATATGTTGTCTTTACTCTATAAAGAAACAAATAATCAATTCCACTTGAAGCTACATTCAAAACAATCGTTTTCACATGTAAATGTATTTCTTGTACCACTATAATCATATAGAAAAAAAATTCCCTTTGTTGTGCAAGGATTATTGTCCTAATGTATTTATATGGAACAATAACCTTCAGCTATCAGCTATTGTTCCATGCTTGCCATTTGGGATCTTTTCTCTAACGTTGTCAAGCGCTCAAGCTTTTACAGGCTAAACTCTTATATCAATTATACACAAGAAGGGGGGTTAAATTTTGTTTTTAAAGCTCACTATTTTTCACTGATATCATTTGTAAATAAAGTTAAGAATATGTAAATAAAGTTAAGAATTTTTGCAAGGTTGGTTTTAGTTTTTGCTTCCTCTTTTAGTTAGTTGGACAAATATATAACATGCAATGCAAGATATTAAAGGAAAGAAGAAAATACTTAGTGTTTTTATACTAGTTCATCTTAACAGATTATGTCCAATTCTTGACCAACTAGTCAAGTTTCACTAGCCAGACTCACGTTGCAAGGTACATACAAATATTCTTTCTCAAGTCACTTCTGGCTAAAACAAGTATTTTTCTAGTAAGTCACTTATGACTGAACCAACTATTCTTTCAACAAGGCACTTACGACTTAACCAAGTATTCTTTCAATAAGTCACTTTTGACATAACCAAGTATTGTTTCAACAAGTCATTTTTGGCTTAACCAAGTATTCTTTCAACAAGGCACTTTTGGCTTAACTCACCGTTTAGGTGATCAACATATCATGAGTTTAACTCACTAGAGAGGGCAGTGTCTTTCCATGTGTACAAGGTTATATTCTTTGACAAGTGCACTAAAAAATGAATACAAATAGTGTTTTTTAGAAAGTTTTTGAGGTGTAGAGTATTTCAATGGAATTTTAGCACTTGCAAAATTATTGCTCATTTTTTGTTCTTCTCTTCAAGGTATGTCCTCTTATAGGTTTGTAAAAGTAATCACTATATTTCTTTTTGTAACTGTTAAGTAGTTTTGAACCCTCTTCGTTATCTTCTTTCTTCTGGTATTATCATTTAAAAAAACTATTATATTGAGAAATATTAATTGCATGGCATGTGACATTAAATTCTTTTCTCTTCTTCACACACAAACTCTCTGATAAACTTATCTTCTTTGGTAACAGATCATTTCATACCAAACAATGGTTAAAAATGCATATTGTACATGATAGACAGTTGAGCCAGAATTGAAGATAATTGTGTTAGAGAAGTTCGTTGTAATTGTAGTTTTAACTCATATCTGAAGAGATTTTTGAACGTTTTGTTTGACATAGATGTTCGTGGAACAAACATAAAAGACATTATATGTTTTAAGCTTTGGATTATTCTTCTTGTGTTTAGTTTGTTCTTATAATCTGAATAATCTTCAATTAAATTATCAAATGAAGTAGAACTTAGTATAATGCTCTATCGTCCTATCAAACTAAGTATATGCATTTATGATCTAATTACTTTCACAATCGGGAATCTTTCTCAACTTAAAAACATCCTTACAAAAGTTTTGTTTCATATATTCTTTGTTATACGTTTATCTTAATTTTCTATAATAAAAAGAAACTAAATATAAAAAACTATAAATTAATTTACTTTGAATATAAAAAATAAAAATAAAAATGTCACATTAAAAGTTACTTATAGAATAGTATATTACATATTTTAAAATAATATTAAATTACTATATTGTATAATTATTGTAAAAGCATAGAGCTTTGAAAAAAAAAGATGGATTTTAAGATTTATTATTTTAAGTGAGAGTTTAATTCATTCTTTTAATATTGTATTTCAAGTAAGAGTTTAATTTATTGTTTTAGAAAATAAATTCAAATTAAAAAATAGAATAACAATTTGATGTTTGTTATTCAAATGAAAACAAAAACAAAAATATAAACGCAACTCAAATAAAAAAAAAAAATACTAACTTAACATGATTCAAATTTAAAATTAAAAGGAACTAAAATTATTTTTTTTTCCCAACAGTATTTTCATAAAATTAAATTTGTCTAGATAGTAGTGTTAACTAAACGTAACTTTATTTGATGTTGCCCTTGAGTACATAATGTTAACGGAAAATGAATTTTCAAAAACATATACGCGGCTTTCAACTCAAACTTAGTTTTTATTGTGAAAGGTAAGTAGAAATTTTACTTATATTTTATTTGGTACAGGAAATAAAGTAAAAGAAAAGGAGAAAAAACATGGAATGTGAGGTATTTTTAAGCTGTTTAATGAAAAACAAAGGAAAATAAAAGGAAGTTAAAAAAGGAAAGGTATGTAAATATCCTTGACTGAAAAAAAAAAAAAAAAACCTACACACTAATGGATCTTTTCTTTCATTTTTCTTTCCTCTTGAATCATATGTTCCAACCAAATGCATATGAAAAAACCAAATATTATAACAAACTGAACTTAACAAGTAGGAGACAAAGTTTGTTGGAATTTCCCAAACGACCACCCAAACATACAGAAATTGATATGCAACATCACAGGGTAGAAGTACATACAGATACAGAAAAAAAAAAAAAAAAAAAAAAAATCAACGGTTGCTATTGGAGGACTGAAATAGCATTGATTCATGGTGATTGAAAACAATAAACCTACTTACTGCATCATGATTCTACAATCTGGTTTTGACATACATATCCTAAACTAGAATGCAAAAGTTTATTGTGTTAATCACGTATGCTTGATGAACTCAAGCTTGCCAAATTATGATTTCTCACAAATGAAATCACAAAGTGGCAGAATCTCAGGCGAGTACAAATAATATTCACAAGTTATTCCTACGCCCTTGTTTTTTCAAAAATCGGTTGTTTATACAAGATATCTGATCATTAGTGAGGCACACAAAAATGCAGCTTTCTATTTCCGTACATATAGTGAAGGTATCATTCAACTTTTGGTTCAGATTTAACCAAGAAACTTCTGGCTTCCTCATCACTAACATCACTGTAAAGAAACCAAAGAACAAGTTATGATCCAATAAAAGGAAAAACACTCGTATGAATTGAATCATGAGAAAGGTGAAAATACAAGAACCTGTCTACAGCTTCTGTTTTGGAGATCAAGGTGAGATCCTTAGAAGCAAGATATTGACAGAAACTGTGAAGGTTTTTCTCTTGGCAAAAATTACATAGATGTTTAAGGAAATCATTGAACTGTTTTGGTTCCTTCACAATCGAAAAATTGTCATATTAACAAGTTAAAAAGCCAAGGCAGATAAAACAAAGAAATTCAAAGAGTGATAACAATTAAGAGTTGAATAGGGAAAATCCGAACCATCTTTTAGGTGCTGGAATAAGGGAGATGATTACCTGCTCAAGGATGCAACCCTTGCGAAGCACAACTAAACATTCCAATGCTTTAGGATAGTTATCTCCTTCGTGGGAGTCCTCCACCAGGTCAAATATTTTATTTTTCATTTCATTGATTGCTTTTACAACCCAATCTGGACTATCTCTGCGGGAAATCAAGGCTTCAAAATCTTGGGCAGGAGTCAGATCCCCGATTTTCTCAACTTTAACAGATGCATTTGCAATTAGACTGGCAGGATCAGCAGTAATGTTTTCTTTAACCTCTTCATCATTTGAGAAAGATCTCTTTCCTCCCAATAAACGCCTGGACTTTTTCTACAGCAAGACATTTTGAATGTAAATCATTGTTGTTCAAAATATCACAGTCCATGATAAGAGCAAAGGACTCATTCTTACCAACGGATTTCCCTTTAGCTCAAAAGACCTACAAAATGAGTCTATTACAGATTTGTTTTTCAAAAGCAGGTCAGCATCCGGCTCTGTGATTTTCTTGAGTGTGTCATCAAGAGGAGGTACCGCCACATCTGGATCCTTTGATTTCAGCTCTAGGAAACGATAAAAGCGCTGAAAGGTTGAAGAAACATATGTTAACTTCATCTTAATATTACCCTTTAAAGGGGAGGGAGGGGATAGTTTATTAGAGACCAATGCTCATTTTTTCAGTGGGGTAAATAAGCTGATTAATTTTAAGAATATACAAGATAACAAAAATTAAGCATACTTCTCCATGTCTTAACAAGACATGCTAAATGCAGATTCAGCAGAAAAAGATAAAGATACAAATATGAGTGGATAGAATGAGTACCTCTAACACTGGATTTGCTGTAAACTCAGGTAGCAAAACTTCCTCTTTCCCATCTGGTGCAAGATCAAGCGCTTTTATTAAGTTAGCTGCAGCCTCTAGCTGTTGTCCATTTGGCTGCCACGAAGCTGGGAAATTAGAGAAGGAAGGGAATTGAAACTCTCGCACATCCTCAGCAAAAGGAAGTACATTTAAGTAAAATGAATCAGGCTGCACAGCATAATCAGAGAAGAAAGATGAAGAGTCAAAGGTGAAGCGAGAACAGATAAACCTACAAAAATGCAACAGCAGAAAAACTTACAACATTTTCTTTATCGGATAAATTAGGTGTCAAGACCCCAATGAGAACATTTGCTTGTCCCTGTCTCCAGACACAGCGTAATATTGCCACCTTATCCATTTCCTTCATGGCTCGTGCAAGTGCAGAAACTGCAAGCATGGCTCTTGTATTTCCAGGTTGTGGTAGGAACACATATACATCTTTCATGTAATGGTGTCTTAAGTGCACATTTCATTTTCAGACAGAAATATAAGAAAAACATGTCAGGAAATCTCCATTAGTAAATCCATTAAATATATTCTTCTAAAGCATATACAATCTTACCTAAATACATTAGAAGAATCAGTAAATCCCAAAAGCTTCACACCCTTTTCTGGTACGAATTTAACAGCATTCCACTCAGAAGTGGATATGGGAACTATTTGAGGCCCATAAGGATAGCCTTTAATTCTTTGGTCAGGGGGGATAACGTTGTCATGATCTTCAGAACTCTTGTACTCATAATCTATTTTGACTTCATGTGTAGCAAATTTATCAATAGGAGGAGCATTATCAGAATATTTCTTCAGAGTAGGAAATTTCTCTTCTGCTGTTTTCTTGTATACCATTACCTGATTACCATTACCATTTTCAAGAAAAGAAAATACATTTTTTACTAAGAATGTTCTATTCTAAAAGACAAATTGGACAAAAATAGTCCACTTGCATGGTGCACCAACTTGCCAGACGGAGAAGAAAAAAACTAAAGACACAGTAAACAAGCAGTCTTCAACTTTAAATTCTGTTCACAAATCATGATATACATAACTCAAAAAACAAAAAGTGCATTTATTATTCTAACATAAAATTAAAAGAAATATGATGTTAAATAGTAAGATGCAAGAGACAACAATTTCTATGCCCCTCCACATTCAACTTAATCAGAAATGGAGTCATGGTACTCGGACAACTAAAAAATTTAGCATTTCATCTGGTAATCATTTACAGTATAAAAAAGTTTGTAAGATGGCATAACAACATTAAATATCAAATTAATCAATATGACAATGACAATGAAAAACATGTGAAAGGACTATGATCGGTTCATTGGATAAATGATATTTGAAATGTACATGGATTCATGGTCTGGAAATTAAATTATTTCTATACATAGATCTCACCTTAATGCTCAGTTTTGGACTTATTTCGAGATCCCCTCTGAAAACTGTAACTAGAGCTACATTTCTTGTTCTAAGCGCACCAAACAAAGAAATTGGATTCTCCAAATACAACAATCTTGTTGATGTTTCCTTTGAAAAAATATTTAACAAGCGATCATTCTCATCCATTATTCCCTTGTTTGCATCTTGACTAAGCTTTCCTCTAAAAATAATACTTTCCATTTTCATACCATGGGCAGTCAGTTGTTTGGCAATGGTGGTAACTTGCTCTTCCTTTGTGCCTTCATAAGATTCTTTTATTGGACATTGTGCATTTGTAATAAGACAGAGACGTTTCTTTCCCTTGTTTGTTTGTCCAAATTTTTTTATCAACATATCCATGCCAACAATGACAGCATCAAGAACTAACATCAAAGTCAAGGTACACAAAAAAAGAGTAACAGCAAGATGATGAAGTAAAATCTATGACGGTAGCAAAGGATCAACTTCCTCTGGGAAATTTAAATAATTAATCTTGAAAGGTCTTGTTATTTATTGCATCACTTGATTTTAATTACACAAACCTAACGGTGTTCAGGAAAATCTAAACTTGTAATACAATTCATGCAAAAAAAAAAAAAAAAAAAAAAAAAAAAAAAAAAAAAAAAAAAAAAAAAAAAAAAAAAAAAAAAAAAAAAAAAAAAAAAAAAAAAAAAAAAACTGACAAAATTAAACAAAACAAAGAATTACTCACTAAGATAGCAAGCAATTTGTACAACAGAAACAGAGGTTTATATAGATAAATATTAGAAAAGGAAAATAAAAGAACTACTTTGAAAGATTAATGGCATTAACTAATATAATGTAATTGGAAACACTAATCTCTAAGATTTTATTGTCTAAAAGTAAAGAAATTGCAAAAGAAAATACCTTTTTTTTCAGAAGCAAACATGTGAATATTTTATTGCACGGCAAAACTAAAAATCATATGGTAATATTTTGACATGTTAAAAATGTTAACAATTAATAAGTAAAATCTAACATAACATAAAGAAAAAACAAGAAATTTATGGATACAATCACCGTCAGTTGTTCCTCGAGGCAGCTGTTGTAAAGCCTCAAGAATATCTTCATCCACAACTTTAGTATTTCTTAAAACCACAACATGTTCATACCCACCCACTTCCGTAGTAAGTTCATTATCAGTGTCTGAGGAAATGTCAACATAAACACAGGTGAGGGAGGGGCCCTTAATCAAAAGCCATCACAAGAAAATGACATGATTAAAGAAAACAAATAGCAAAGTATAAATGGGATTCTTCCAGTGACACATAGCAGAATAGTTACTAGTTAGCAACAGTAACAAGAAGAAATGAAAATGAAAAAAAAAAAAAAAAAAAAAAAAAAAAAAAAAAAACAGTTTAGTCAACAGGGAAAAGATTCTATTTACAATGAGAATGAAAACAACAGAAGCAAAAAGAAAATCAAGAAAGATTCAATAATTTCTTAGTTTCTTACTCCCCATTTCAGCATTACAGACAGCTACCATTTTCAGTGCAAACATAATCCGGAAATCACTTGACAATAAAATCAGTAATGCACATAAAACACCAAATCAAACATGATACATTGCATAGTAAAGATTAAAGTGAGTGAGTACCTTCAGTTCCAAACAAGACTATTCCCACTTCATCATTTTTGCTATATATCATCTGCAAATAAAACAAAATCAAAACACACAAGACCAAAATAAAAAATATGAAAAAAATGAAACCTTGAATAAGAGGGTGGGAACGAAATTAATACCTTCTTTTGTACAAGCAAGGAGCAGGCTTTCTCAATTTCAGGAAGAACAGAATGCATGGATGGGCCCACATCAAGCAGCAAAAGCAACGCATCCTTTTTTTCGCAACATCATTGAGGCAATGCGAAAATAAATTTATACATTCAGAAGTAATGAAATTCAGAATAACAAAAGGAAAGACAAAAAAATTATAAATGGGGTTTCCCCGGAAAATGAGTAATATTGAAGTAAAACCCTAACCCAGAGAAGTGAAGTGGGAGAACACTAAAGGGTACGAAAAAACGAAGTAAAAATCGAACCTTGTTTGGAGGCATGGACGGAAAAGGAGAGAGAGAGAGAAAGGAAGACTGAGCTTGCAGAACAAGGCGAGTTCTATGAATGACGCTTCTTTCGGACTTCCCGCTTCGACACAGATTCTTCAATTGTATTTGTAATTATTATTTCAAAATCAAATAATCTTAATAAGGTAAAAAAAAAATGTACTATTGTACAATGCACAGTATTTATTATTTGAATTTTATTTATTTATAGATATTCAAAATGAAGTTACTTAAACTTTATGCTATATTTATATATAATATTTTTTTAATGTAAACTTATTTTTAATTTCAAACGTAGAGGAATTGTTGAAGAAAAAAGGAAAGGTTTCTTTCTGTTCATCTGACTTTTAATTTATTTTGTGCGGAAGGTTTTTAAGAGTTTTTGTGGAAACGAGTCTAACTTTTATTTCTATTAATATTGAATCTATCATAATAACAATCATGAAACTGAAAGAATGGTGGTCTGTCGGGCAGGATCATAGAAAAAAGAAAAAGGAAAAAGTTGACATTATTAAAGAGGAAAGAATTGAGATTATAGAAGAAAGAGGAAAAAATAGGAATTATAAACGAATAAAAATGGACAAAATTGAGATAAAAAAAAAGAAAAAAAAAAAAAGAAGGAGAAGAGATCTCGAATCACAACTTTGAATATGTATTTGCATCTATTATTTTCTTGAGTAGAAGAGAGGGCCAAAATTAATTCCTAATGCATCTTTTTGTTAATTTCTAATATGCATGTTTTTTTTTTAAGTTTAGTTTTAAGATTTTTAATTTTATACTATTTTTTCAACTCTAGTCCTTTGTTACATATAGAATACTTGTCCATTATTTAGGTTTAGATTTCATTGTCACTATTATAATTAATAATTGTTTTCGTTATTAGTCATGATATCAATATACTGTTTGCTTTTCAAACGAACATCCTAAAACAACCAGATATGAAAACTCCTCAATCTACTTGTTGGAATGGTTATTGTCAAGTTTGAGTTTGTTAGATAAAGATGTAGTGAAAGATGTAAGAATGTGAGGATATCTATGTGATGCATTATGCTTACTGCATGTAATTAAATTAGTGTGTCGTATATCTTCTAAACTTTCTAAGTATATTATTACTATTTCTATTATTTTAGTAGTCGTCTTACTTATTTGCTTTCAAATTCTCTATTGTTTGTGTTGTTAGTTGATATAATACAAATTTCTTATAACGAAAGAGTCTGATATAGACAAGATCTAGTATTCTTTTTGTAAGAATGATACATAGAGTTCATACTCTAGTTCAAAACACTTTTACTGTTACAAAATATTATTTCTTTCTTGGCTTCATTGTTACTATGTACTTTGTCTTTGATGTAGATAAGGCAAACAGGCAAACCCTTTTGCAACCTTGATTTCCAAGATATGACTTCTTACAAAAGTGTCTACATGTGTATATATTGGAAAAATATGTATTTGTATCCTAATGTAGATTTCTTACTATCAAGATCTCCAGCCATGTCAGCATGTATATAACTTTTTAAGATTGGATCAACTTTTTTCATAACACAAACGCATCTTAAATGTGCCCTTAAGATGCCTAAGAATCATTTAAGTGCTTCCCAATTATTATTTCCAAAATTTCATGGATAGTTACTTACTACTAAAAAAACACAAGTTATATTCGACCTTGTGCACACCATCAAATATATCAAACTTACAAAAACACAAGCTATATTCGATCTTGTGCACACCATCACATATATCAAGCTTCCAACAACTACTGAAGGATAAGGGGCTGATAACACTTCATCTATTTACTCTTTGAAAAAGAGACACGACTTCTCACTAAACATGAAGTGATTACTCCATGATTGGCTTGCTAACTTGGTATTATCCATATTGAACGTTTGAATTACCCATTCAACATACCTCTCCTAGACAGCCATAACTTTTGTACTTTCTTATATATGTAAATATGTATGCCAAGAATATGTTGAGTTGGTCCCAAGTCTTTCATATCAAAAGACTTGAAAATTCCTCTTTCAAATGCTTTATATTTGATACATCTTTCTCAATTATTAACATGTTGTCTACATACAATAAAAGTGCAACAAAGTGTCCTACTGGAAACTTTTGGAGATAGAGATATTGATATGCAGATGTTCTCGTACAACTTGACTCACCATGAAAGAGTCAACTTTCTTATACCATTATTAGGGTGCTTAATTAAAGATCATACAAACTTTTCTTTAGTTTACAAACAAGAGCTACGTGAGTGTTCTGATGGTTGTAGGTGACGGCTGTCGGTAATGAAAGTGATGGTTGTTCGATAGTAGTGGCAATGTGCATGTGTCGTTGTGAGTCTCCTTCATTTCTAATTATCAAAGTATGGGAGCCCTAGCAAAACAAAAGGGTCACACACCACAAGTGTTGGGCTTCGCTTTTGGGTCCGGTTGTGTTTTAGCTAGCAAATGGTCCTGGAACCATAGCTTCCTGAGAGGGGAAGGATCAAGAGGCGCATGATCCCTTGATGCGGCGAGCAACTTCACGATCTCGCAATGATCCCCACCTCCCCGATCCAGCATCAACGTCAACTTGTGGCCTCCTTTGTACATGCGGGATTGAGTGAGTTTGCAAGTTTACTTGCAATTTTGACAACATTGCCACGCAACTTGAGCTTCAATCCTCAAGATAACTGCATCATAGTCCAAGAGATGCTTTGGATCACCAACCATGCAAAGCCAACAAAACTCTATTTCACCTCCTTGAGTAGTGAAAACATCGAAATGTACAATCACAAGAATTCATCCACAACAGAAAGATGGCAATCTCCAATACAATGGTATAACCATAATTCCAAATATAAAAATGATGTAGGTTCTCATTGCAAGTAGCTGCATCGATAACATCATCTGAACCTTCGATTCACAATCAAATTCCCTAAACCGAACAAATCCTTCCAAATTCACAATTTGAACAAAGGCATTCCAAAAAGAGAAAAGAGAAAGGAAATTGATGAGGTTGTAGGAAGGTGAAGTAGAGATGAGAAGCAACCTGGGATAGGCATGAGCATAGGAAAAGAACGGGTTGTTGCGGACATTGTCATTGGAGTTGAGGCACCGAACCTGAGTAGGAGAGAACAAAACCCAAGGGTGAGGACTCGTGGACGGAGGAGAGCGCAGTGGCGTGAAATATTAATGTTGCTGTTGCTCACCGAAGCAAACATTGATTGCATTGGAATTGGAGATTGCATCCAAACACCTGGAATTAAGTTGTCCAAGGACCTTTCATTTAAATTATGTTTACTATTTATTCTTTTAACTTTTTTCTCATAAATCAGCACAGTAAATAAAATATAAATAAGGTACAAGAAGTACCAGTATCTTATTAGCCTAAAATAGGGTAACTCAATCTTCTGTAATTATGTCCTTTCACCAGTAAATTGAATAGCTCTGTTGTGGACTAAACACAGAACTCATCTATATATTGAATTTAGCCTGGCAGAATTTATGCTGTCAATTATATTTTCTTGGTATCATTGAGCAATTTATCCCTAATGTCGTGGGGAAACAATATATCCTAATCTAACTTCATCAATAAACTTACTTGAAGGCAAACATATACCTAAGTAAAAAGAACTACTCAATTCCATAAAAATGCAAGGATACGGCTCAATTTATTGCATCCATTTATTCTAAGCTATTTTAATATGTTGTAGAGGATGTATCAAAATAAATGTGCAAGCAGAGATGAATTTACCAATAAAAATGTCAAGTAGCAATTCCCTTAAAAGCTTAAGTTGTTTAGTGCAGCTAAAATTTTTTTATCCAAGATCCCTTTTACAAGGGCTTTTTGAGCTTGAAGTGTGCAGGGTGCACAAACGGACCTTACCTTGGACAGTAATTTGAGTTAATTAAGAAGAATAGAAGCAGCAAGGATCAAACTCAAAAGTACTTATTTATAGAAGTTATGATACCATCTTAAGGACCAACTCTCCTGCTCACATAATTTGTCAGGTGGAAGCACTATGCTTGACGATCAAGTTCTAACGTAAAGCCCATTCCAGTTCTCAACTTAGTGGAACGTGAATGAATTGGATTTTAATAAAGATCTAGTGAAACTCCTGAAATGTGCTATCTTTTTGGAAACAAAAATTCTTCAATTTCAGTGTCTCCTTTATTAGTAGATAAGTAGTTTATAATCATTTTTGTGGTGGCAGCATCTACTGAAAAACCCTTGTCTCTCATTATTGTAAGGTATTTTATCGACCTTGCAATCTCCCTTTTTGTCAGCAAGCCTTGGACAAAGACATTGTAAGTGCAGTTATTTGGCAGGCAGCCATTCTCTTCCATATTCATCAGCAAGTCTTCAGCTTTATCTAACAGTCCTTGTTTACAGAGACCCTTAATCATAATGGTGTACGTATAAACGTTACTTTGCAAACCTTTAGCAGGCAAACTAGAAAACAGTTCCCATGCAGCATTCAATTTCCCGGCACTGCATATTCCATCAAGCAAAATGGTATAAATGACAATATTAAGATCCAAATTACTCTTCTCCATTGCCTCAACCAATGACACTGCCTCAGAAAGAAGATTTCCTTTACACAGGCCATCAACCATAACAGCACAAGTCTGGATATTAGGAACTTGACCATGTTTATGCATATTAAAAAACAGTTCTTTCGCAGCTAATGGTCTACCTGCTTGACAAAACCCACCTATAAGAGTGGTCCAAGAGACAACATCAGGTACAAATCCCATCTTACCCATTTCCTCCAACAGATACATAGCCTTGTTAATGTTTTTGTTCTTGCACCATCCATGGATAAGTGAAGTGAAAACTACAATGTCTGGTAAACAGCCCCGGCTGACCATAAAATTAAATACTCTCATGGCCTCATTCATTTGGTTTTGCAAACAATATACGTCAATCAATGAATTATATGTAAAGACATCCGGTACCTCCCCCATTATAATCATAAACCCAATCACACTTTTAGCCTGCATTACTTTTCCTTCTTTGCAGAAAGAATCCACTAAAATATTGAGAGTTTGCACATCCGGCATCATTCCCATTTTCATCATCTCATCCAGCAGAGAGCCAACTTCTTTCCATCTTCCAAAATTGCAGAGACCTTGAATCAAACAAGTATAAGTGACAAGATTAGGCAAGACACCTTTCCCACTCATTTCAGAGAAGAAATTTAATGCCTCGTATACCAATCCATCCTTGCACAAACCATCCATAACACTGCTGTAAACTACCACATTAGGTTTCCAATTCCTTTCCTCCATCTTCCTTAACCACCGAACCGCCACCAAAGTGTCTCCTGTCTTACACAACCCGTTAACCAACACCCCATAAGTGTATACATCTAATGGATACCCCATTTTCTCCATATGATCAGCCAACAATACTGCCTGAGCCACATTGCCTTGCACACAAAGCCCGTTAATGAGAGTGGTGAGAGTCATTACAGTGGGCTCCAAACCAAGTTTGAACATGGTCCCCAAGACAGAGAACCCAAAAGACATCAACTTTAAGCGGCAAAGACAGTTGATCACAATATTAAGAGTAATGGTATCAGGTTCTATGCCTAGAGAAGAAAACATGTGCTTAACTAAAGATATGGCATCGGCGTAATGTCTCAACCTCACAATAACACCCAATAACAAAGTAAAGTCCTTCACAGAAGGCAAAGGCTTCATTCTAGCCATTCTATGAAACAAGTCCAAAGCTTCATCGAAGTTCTTCACTTGACCTGACCTGCATAGGTATCTCACGAAAATCAAGAACTGTGTTCCGTTGGTGTGCCTCTCAGCATCATCTCTGTTTGTGGTAGTGACTATGGAAAGGGTGTGAGAGAAAGTACCCGTCATGTGACAAAGACAACGGAAACTAGAGAGATAGAGAAATCTTGAAGCATTCAAAATTACTCTTTTGCTTCTGAACACCATCAATGTCAAAAACAACTTGCTCCTAATGGTTGCAAACAATGTTATCAAGATCGCGAGTCAACTCGTAAACTCGGTAAAAGTTTACCTTCCCACACCGTCGACCCTAGTTGAACCAACAGTTCAAATGAGTCTCAAGTTGCTGGATGAAATACCCCAATTCTTCACTCAGCTTGTATAACATACTAAATCAAACCACAATTAAGCATCCTTTAACATCACCATCTAACAAAAGGATATAATCACACAACATCACCTCCTTCAATCTCCAAACTGAAACAACTCAGTCCACGAGACAACATCCTAAAACCAGCATAAACAGCTCCAACCACATCCTCTCTAATTTAGTACAGGTTGGTAGACCTGCTGTCACCAGATCCTCAAACTTGTTATGTTACATGCTTGACCAAACCAGCATGACATAACCGCAGAACAGCAGAGCCACCTTGAGGCACCAGCTTGCAACAGTACTTAGCCACAAAACAGAGACCGCCTGTAGTCCTAATTGAAAAGAAATCAGAAGTGACAGTCAACATCAAGTAAAACCACATGAAGACCTAAAACCAACAGAAATCAAAAAGTGGCAGTCAACATAAAATAGCCAAATAACAACAAAAGCACTTTGAGGATCAACTTTCATAAACACAGCCATATACCAGCATCCACACCTCCAAACCAAATCCTCTTATCGAGTCACAAACTGCTAAAATCAAACAACTTGAAACCCACTGAACACACTCACACTAAACATGAATCTTCTGAATGCATAATCCTCCCTAAGAAACTTTGGCTAGCTCCAAATTAGCGTAGAACCATCCACACTGACACTACCCCATGCTACCCTGGCATCTGACATGTGAGCAGAGGCACTTTCCTACTGAGCACCCTAATTAAGAAACTCTAACCCCTAATATATATGCATCACTTATTTCAATCCAATAACTAAAACTTGAGAAACCCTAACATGTTACTACTAATTTAATCGGATGACCCTTACATTGGCTATTCGGTGACGCGAGGCAATGCGAGCACAGTTTGACGGCGGCGATTCTAGGAGCTGGCCGTGAGCATGATTTGGTGGAGCCACGACGTTACGGTGAGGCACGTGTTCGAGCACAATCAAATTGAGCACGTTGAAAATTTTATTTCCCACCAAATTTTATTCTCTGCAATGCGGGAAAGACTATATTATTTATTACTCACAATTTTTTTCATTGTTCTACCGAATATTTATTCTCAAGGGACCAAATTATACATAGCTATTTTAATTTTCTAGAATATTACCGTGAAATTTTATATTCTTCTATGGAAAATATATTCTTTTCTCATAAAAAAATCTGTAAAACATATTTCAAGAGTAATTAAGGATTTTTTTTGCTAAATTATTAGAATTTTTCACGTATGAATTTGGATCCAAATTAGGTAAAATAAAGTTTGAATCTAGCCATTTTTTCCTCAATTTTTTATTTTTATTTTTGCATAATCTATAAACTAAATCAATTAAAGAATTAGTTGGCTTGGATGCCCTCTATAATATATAAACGTGTAAAAAAGTTAAGAGAATTATTGTATAATTTTTTTTTTTGCATGCCTCTATCATTTAGTTTAAACAACTTTTTGGGATATTTATAAATTTATAAGTTTTGTTCATAATATTCAATAAAATAAATCTTGTTTCAGCCATGGATATAATTTTTATCTTTGTTTTAATTTTTACCATTTACTCATTATAGTTAAGTAACATATATATAATTATGTAAAAACTGACTGGTGTATTGTTATTTTTTAATTCTTAATATTTTTTTGGTCTCATATAGTGTTACATTGCTGTTATCTTCTCTCATTGTATAAGAAAATGAAATGTGCATTTCAGGAGTGAATGATATAAAGTAGATAAATACAATTTTTTTTTTTGGTAAAGAATAAGGCAAGAATTAAAATGAACATTTTTATCTTAAATCTAAATCAAACTAAGTTATGACTTTGACAGACCAATAAAAAATTATTCTTTTGTTTTCCTTTTGCTTTATTACAAAAACAAACTGATATAAACACAAAGATTACTGGTGCAACATTGCAGAAGTGAAGACATGTAGATTCAGCAAACAATGACAAAAATGATTCGGACTCTTTTTGCCAATAATTTTGCGATGACCTCCTTTGCTGCAGGGTTTTTTCTTGCTAATGAAATCACATTTCATGTCATCCTTTGTACCAGGAATGCACCTTCCTATGTGGTTGTCATAGCAGCAAAACAAATGATCAATATCATCTGTTACTCCACCCTCACCCATTGTTTTCTGGAATCCTGCTTCTGTTCCATCTACATACACATCAATTGTAACTTTGGTATGGTGTATGATAAAAAAAATGTAATTAAGAAAATAGACCTTATTAAAGTAATCAACTGAGTATTATGAAAATTAACTAGTCAACAATAAATAGTGTAGATATTTTGTACCAACATAAGATCCAATACTCCCCTCTATGATTAACCAAAGAACTATTGTTTCATAATGTAAGTATGGTTCACAAGAAACTATCTCACTTTCTTCAATCATGAAATTGAGTTTACCTAAGAATACAATGATGATCACAAAGGCAACAAAGAAGAGTAGAAGACTTCTTGTTGGTGTAGCCATCTTTTATTTATTTCAAGTTAATTGCTGCTATGTGTTAGAAGGAGGATTGCAAGACATGTCTATATATACACACAATTGGAAGGGTAACTTTGGTTTCATAAAATAACAATAATAACAGAAAATAAATAAATTATATTTAAATATTTTTACTGAAAAGAAAAAAAATATTAATTTTCACATTAAGTGTTTTCAGTAAAAAGTATTGTAAAAAATATTATAAAATAAGAATAAAATATTTTGTACAAATAAACATGTTATTATCAAGCATATCTTCAAAGTGCAAAACATAGAGAGAGAGAAAAAAAAAAAAAAACTTTAGGGCTCCTCAAAGAAAATTTGACCCTAAATTAATTCTATTTCATATTGGGAGTGAGTGACAAAACCCATTCCGACAACTCCGCTTAGTTTCCTATTGGGGATAATAATAGAATAAGCCAACACATATTGTTTATAATTAAATAAAATTTAACAAATATTGGTTTCTATTACTGTTTTCCTTTTAAAACATTCATTGTCGTTTTAAATAGCAAGCATCTTAAATTGAAAAAAAAAACAAAAAAACATTTGTAACTTGATATAATCTTCACAAGATTCCCGCTCAGGAGAATGAAACTTCTAAGTATTTAACAATAAATTATTCTTTGTTTATTTTATTTATTTGTTAACAATTTTACTTTTAAATTTGTTTGGATGAAAGAATAGATTTGAGGAAGTGAATTTTAGTTTATTTGAAATGAAAATATGTGAAAAATTGAATTGTTTAGATTAAAAAAATGGTAAGAAATTAAAAAAGGTTTATAAAA
>Ga0209700_105851_pt1 | contig 20010 bp, 8 predicted proteins | sample SiratroredBW_FD_187528 | JGI IMG/M metagenome (GOLD analysis project Ga0209700, IMG submission 187528) | Root nodule microbial communities of legume samples collected from California, USA - Siratro red BW (SPAdes) (version 2) | ecosystem: Host-associated > Plants > Roots > Nodule | place: USA...
ATATATATATATATATATATATATATATATATATATATATATATATATATATATATATATATATATATATATATATATATATATATATATATATATTAAATGTATATTTGTATTTGTATTTTAGAGTTATTACTTAAAAGATTGATTTTTTTTTATGTATATGGATAAATTCTAGACTTAAAAACTTACTTTTAAATGTCGATAAATAGTGAGAGTGAGAGAGATTGAGGCATTCAACAAGTTCATCCTGAGAATGAATTTGAGTGACATCTCTATGATTAGGAGGAAGTTTACATGGTTTAGTACTAATGATTGTACAATGAGTATGTTTGATAGAGTTCTGTTATCAATAAAATGGTTGAATAAATGGTGTGATAGTAAACAATACATTCTGGACAGATCTATATGAGATCACTGTGCCATCATTTTTAAACATAAGGTCATAGACTTGGGTCCCAAACAATTCAGGACTTTGGATGTTTGGGGACCCAGACAGGATTTAATGACATGATCAAGAGGAAGTGGAGAGATTTTTGGGTTTTGAAAGAAAAAAATAAAACGTTTAAAAAGTGATCTAAAGAAATGGAATTGGTGATATCAGTATTAAGAAAGAACAAATTATTACAACTATTAGCAATTTGGATTGGAAAGAAGAGAATGGTAATCTATTAGAGTAGGGAAGGATGGAGAGAAGAAGATTAATGACAGAACTAAGATTAGTTATTTACCAATTGGAGGTTTCAGTCAAACAAAAATCTAAAGCCAAATGTCTGGTAGTAGAAAATTTAAATACAAGGTATTCTCACATAAAGATCAAATGGTGAAGACTTAAAAGAACAATATTAGGGGGATACATTTAGAAAATGAGTGATAGGAGGATTAATTTAAGGTTGGACAATATTGAATTTTCTAGAATTAAAGAAGCAATTATTGAAGAATTTGTAAAAGATTTTTCAAAGGAGGAGGTTAAGGATGCAGTTTGAAAGCCTGATGGGTCTAAAAGCCTTGATCCAGATGAGTTCAACTTAAATTTCATAAAACAATCATGACAAATCCTTAAGGTCGGTCGATATCATGAGAACAATGAGAAACTTCCATAATGTTGGATCATGACTTAAAGGAAATAATACTTTGTTTATAACCATAATCATTATTCCAAAGGTTGATAACTACAAAAGCTAAATGAGTACAAACCTATTCTCCTTGTTGACTGTCTTTACAAGATAATTTCTAAAGTTCTAACAAATAGACTGAAAATTTTTCTGAAGTATGTTATAGATGCTAAGTAGTAAGCTTTTTGGAGCATAAATGGCTCTTGGAAAGGCTAATTGTAGCCAATGAGATCATAGATGAAGCTAGGTAGAAAAATAAATCTTGTATAGTTTTTAAAGAAGAATTTGAGAAAGTTTATGACACAATTAATTGGGGTTAATTAGTGTATATGATGGGAAGCTTAGGTTTCAACTCTAAATGAATTAAATGGATTAAGAGAGATGCCTAGTATCATCAGTTGGGAGGCTTAGGTTTCAACTCTAAATGAATTAAATGGATCAAGAGATGCCTAATATCATCAATTGTATCAGTCTTAGTTAATGGTAGTCTTACTTTTGAATTTAATCTTGAGAAAGGTTTGAGACAGGGGGATCTCCTTGCTTCTTTCTTATTTTTGATTGTGGTGGAAGGACTACCAAAAGTCCTAAGGGAAGTTGATAAGAGAAGACTATTAAAGGCGTTAAAAATAGGAAGGAATGAAGTAGATGTTAACATGTTTCAATTTTTTGATGATATAATGTTCATGTGCAAAAATAATGTTCAAAATATTGTGACTATTAAGAGTATACTGAGGTGTTTTGAGTTAGCATCTGGGGCTTAAAGTTAACCTTCAAAAGAGCTTTATAGGTGGGGTAGGGGTTGATTTGGTTAACCTACAGAGGTATGCAATTATGCTGAACTGTAATTCAATTTACCGTTTAAGTGTCTTGGAATCTCTATAGGAGGAAATCATAATTGAGTTATCTTTTGGAATGGGTTGTTAGAAAAAAAATATAAAGAAACCATTGAGATGGAAGAGAAAGTTCATTTTTATGGCAGGAAGAGTTACTTTGATTAAGTGTGTTATCTCAGTTATGTTCCTATACTTTTTCTCTCGTTATTTGAAGTACCAAAATCTATTTGCATTAATTAAAATCCAATGACAATTTCTGTGGGGTTAGGGTCAAGACAACAAAAAAAATCACTTGGGTTAATAAGGCTCTCTTTGGTAAGTGAAAGTGGAGATTGGGTATGGAGGAAAAAGGATTGTGGAGTGATATCATTATCTCAAAGTATGGGGCTTGCAAAAGTTTAGACATTGTAGGCAGTAATAATTGTGAATCTAGATGGTAGATAGGCTTAAGTAGCATAAGTGGGAAAAGTGAGGGAGGAAACTGGTTTAATGAGAGCCTTAGATGGAAAGTTGGAAAAGGTAACAAAATCTATTTTTGGGATGGTTGTTGGGTAGGAGAAGTAATACTCAAGGAAGCTTTCCCCGTAATTTTTGTAAATTGAAATCAAAAAGGCCTTCAAGTAGAAAAGTATGGGATTTGGCATGGACAAGTTTGAGTGTGGAAATTCAGTTGGAGAAGGACATGGTTTGAGTGAGAAAAATCATTGGTTAAGTTTCTTTCAACCATCCAAATGTGTGAATTAAACAAGGTTATGAGTAAGTGTTTCAAAGGTTATGGAAAGTGAAGGGACTACAATCTTCTTAGATATGTAGCTGGAGAGTCTTTCACAATAAGTTGTCAATTAGAGATAGGCTCCATAGATTAGGTCCTCTTGTGAACCCAATGTGTGTTTTGTGTAATTTTTGTGTTGAAAGTGTATACCATTTTCTTTCACGTGTAAGACAGATTGTATCTTATGGAATATGTATTACAAATGGTTAAGGGTGCAATTGGTACACAATTATATGGCTAGATAACAATTTTTAGGATTTCATTTAGGTAGGGCTACTAGTAAAGGTAAAACGGTATGCAATACTGTATGGCCGATTATAATATAAATATGGTACATCTGGAAGCATAGAAATGACATAATCTTCAAAAACAGGAAGCTATTCAAGAGGTTTTTGTACTTGTACAAGTTAAATCGTGGCCATGGTAAATGTTAAATATAAAAATGCCAATTTTACATTCTCTGATTGGTGTATTATATATTGTTCCATTAACTTGCATACCATTGATCTTATGAGTGTAACTGGGTATGTTGTTCAAATTAGACAGGTTATGTATTTATGAAAGACAAATTCTTCCTCCACCCCCATACCCTCTTCCTGCACCCCCACATAATTTTTTTATTCCATAACTGTCCTTTATGAAATTACATAAATACCCCTATTTTAATAAAACTCCTCCCTTCCCAACCGGATGACCAGGCCATCCGGTTTAATTTTTTGAAAATGAGAACCGGATGCACCCCCCATCCGGTTCTCATTTTTAAAAAAAAAAATACAAACCGTTCGTTCGGTTAAGAGAACCTTCGTCCGGTTTAGGTAAGCCATTCGTGACTTCTGTTCCTTCGTTATTCAAAATCTTTCAATTAATCCTTCATAGAAGCATTAGGTAACCAATTTGTGATGTTTATTAGCAATTAGTAGGTGATATTGATGATTAGAGTAGTTGATTTGGGATTTGGGAGGCTGTCGACGGCGAATTTGAAGATTTGGGATTCGTCCGGTTTGTATTTTTTTTTTTAAAATGAGAACCGGATGCACCCCCATCCGGTTCACATTTTCAAAAAATGAAGGAAAGGGTATTTATGTAATTTTATGAAGGGCAGTCATGGAATAAAAAAATTATATGGGGGTGCAAGAAGAGGGTATGGGGGGTGGAAGAAGAATTTGTCTTGCTGAAAATATGATTATATATGTCCATGTGAGTAAATAGGACCTTTTTTCACAATTTTTTTTTTAGTCTTTTTTGTAGTGAGGTGGTATAGTGTCATGATTTTAGTATAAGATAATATTTTTTTTATAAGTAGGTTAAAATAAAATTATTACTCATATTTTATTTATATTTTTATTATAAAAAATTACTAATAAATAGATTGTAATCACATAGCAATATGAAAAAAAAAAAAAAAAAAAAAAAACTTATACCTATGGATAAGAAATTCACATATGTAAAAATAATATAGTTTTATGACATTTATAAAAGGAAAGGTTTTAGTTTTCACAATATGTAATTGGAGATTTTTTTTCTCCTATGTTTGGCTTATATTTTAAAATTTATATCATTATCATAACAAATTTTTTGACAGATTTTCTGCAAAATTACTCTTGAGAAGAGATAAAAATCTAACATTTTTAATGTAAAAATTCAAAATTGTTTTAATATACTAAAAATATTATATCAGTTAAAATATTTCAAATGAAAAATAATTAAGAATCTTTTTAGAAATATCACATCATTTAATTTATAGGAAACCTATATCAATATTTTCCAAAAAATATTTATTTACAGAAAACATATTTTATTCATTTAAAAAATTATGATTCTCATGAATCAATATAGATAGGAATCATTTCTCTATCACTAAAAACACTTCTCTTATATAACACATTAAAAAATGGTAATCCTACATAATAAATGTCTAAAAGGCAAAAATGGGTAAATTTTCTTTTGCACACACAAGTTAGTTTGATTTTGATACTCTTGTTCACTTCATATTTTTATTGTAAAATTTACTAATGAGATGTCTTTAATTTTTATCCACAACAAAAAGAAAATATAAATTTACAAAAATATTTGTGTAAATCTGTTCAAAAGTGAACATAATAAATGTATAACCACTTATATAAAATTTTAATAACAAAATACCTTTAAGTAAAATATTTATTGAATAATAACAAAGTCAATACTTATTGATATAACTATTATATAAATTACATAATACTATTAGTATTTTAAAATAAAGTTTAAATTTAATATAATATTAAGTAAAATTAATTTAGTTATTTTTATTGATATTACTAGTGATATATTTTTTATGTAAGGTAAGGTAGTACTAATTTGTCTTTTACCTTTCTTATGTGTACATAAATCATTCAAAAATCACATCCATGCATTAATTTCAAACTTTTTTTTTTTAAAGAGAAGGTTTAGTGAGAAAGTCTGTGTATTAGATGCAAACTAACTTCCCACCAACTAGTGCCGGAACTACTTCTAAATCACACAAAATCAGAACTGAAAAAAGGACAAAGTTTACATTAAAGATAAACCCTAGTTTCTCAAAAGGTTAACCCTAACTAGCTAGCTACATATTTTAGTCTTAGAAATTGTAAAGGGTAGGGTAGCAAGGTCTTAATATTATGAGCTCTTAAACCTTAACTATATATAGGGAAGTCAATTCCCGAACCTTAATCCTCTCATAACTCTTTCGGGGTACTGAGAAGGGATCATGCAAGGTGCGCTCTTGACTTCTCCCCATCTTTAAGCCGAAGTTCCTCACCACCTTTTCATTTTCCACAACACAATGCATAGTTCTTGTAAACTGCAACATTCTGAACAATGAAAACAATATTAAAATAAAGTTTATTCTGCACAAAAGATGTGTAAGTTGATAACATATAATGCATGATTTGTGAACATTTTCCTCCTCCAACTTAGGAGTCATACACGTGCATGCATGTGTTTGTATAGGATTGTGTCATGAACTTACTGCACAATCCAAAGGTTGGAGCTCTCATCAAGCAGGTTCACCAGACAAAGATGCTTTGATTCTCTCAACAGTGCATGCAATGAGATTGTTGACAGTGGCAACAGATCCAAGAGAAAGCTTAGCTGTTGGAACTGAATCAACCAGTATTTGAAACGCAACAGTTAAAAGAGATCCACCAGGTCCAGTTTCATGAGATATGGTTCCATCAGGGAGAATTGCAAACCCTGAAGGAAGAAGTGCCACATAATCTGGGTCTCCTCCATTTAGAACTACATTCATTGCAACAATATCCACTGGAGCATAAATGACAAAAGATCCAGTTGAATCGGTGCAACTCTCTTGTAGTATCAACATGTTACTCTGGCTTGAATTTGCACTCTACAGTTTTAATTAGGTTAAACATAGGTTGATTAATTAGAATCTAGTTAATGAAATGATTGGAAATAAGTAAAAAATGCATAGAATTATCGACATACATTTACTCGAAGAAGAGAAACACAGTTTCCAGTATCTCGTCCATTTGCAATGTGGGCCATTTCTTGCACAACTCCACCATTGGAAAGAATATCCCACTGTTGTTTAGGGATTCAATTAAAAAATGTTAGTGACAAACAAATAATATACAGATGTAAAAGAAATGAAAATCAACATATTAGGACTATCCACGTGTTTATGCTTTAAGTTAAGAACAGTTTAATTTTCGTCCACTATTAATAAATTAAAAATTACTTAGAATATAATTTTTAAAGTATTAAATTATAATTTATCTTAAAAGATAATTTAAGAAAAATTACCCATATAAAGATACTTATATATTTTATATTGTCAGTTCACTGTCCTCAAAAGAAGATGGCTTTCTTCAAGATGGGTAAAAAGAAAAGTTACTTTTAGTCCCATAATATGAAATGGAATTTCTTATCTAATACAACAACGTCTAGTATACATTTAGAAAACGTCATCTTACATCAATAGAATCTGAAAATAGGTGTACAAAAATGAAATGAGGATCAATGATAATAAACATATCAGCTAACTGTAAAATAGTATACGTGGATGTAAAAGTAGATATCTATATTTATTCTACCTAACATTTTTCATCTAACTTATTACACTTTTATTGAAAAGCATCTATCATACCGTATTTGGCAATTTGAAAAGGATATGTAATCCAAAGGACTTGATACAAAGTATTTGGTAGGCAAGTCAAAACTTCAAAAAGAGAGGGAAGGAGCAATTCATAATAATAAATCCACCAACTAAGCAAGATTACCAAAGGAAGCTTAATTATCTATTAGTAACTGACCTAGGAGATCACAATAATGAAGCCTAAAACGTTATTAATAAACTTAATTAGTCTCTTTGAATTGTTGGCATACCTCATTCCTAGAGTTCTCGTCACGGAGAAAGTCAAAAACTCGTTTAGGTGGAACTGGAAGCCAAAAAGAAGTAGCAGCACTGAGAACTATGCCAGGAGGTCTTCCAGGATCATCCACACTCTTTCGAGTCATCACCCTTACATCATCAGCACCAGTCCCAGACAGTGTTGTCCATGTGTGAGCAGTGGAAGCACTCACTCCAGCACAAAAGCTTATCACCATTCTTTCAGCCAGCTTCATCATACTCTTTCTCCCCTCTTGGTTTGTTATCACTAATAACATGTTAAAAATAAAAAAGTTAATTACTTTATAGAATATGATATAAAAATGAAAGAACAAGTGGATGAATGAGATTCTGTGATTACCACCAACATCAACAGTGGGAATGTTTGTTGCCATAGCACTAGCAAGTCTTTCACACTGTCTATCTAAGGTTGCAACCCAACGTTTCGCACCAAATGCATGTCCAGAGCTAACAAGCTGTTTGTAAAGACTATGAACACCTCTGTCATCCACTTCCACATGCTCAACCCATGTGACCTAATTCATAGAGATTATAGATTAAAGTCATTGAGAGAAAAAATGAAACAAAGGGTATGGCCTAAGGCTAAAAATCAAAGCCTCCTATTGAGTAGGTATGGAAAAGGTCAATGTATCTGGTCTTACAATTTCAACAACCTTGTATTTTAAAGTAAAATTCAACGTGTGCAAATTAATTAACCTAAAGTATCAAAAATATTACCTTTGAATAGCCATTTGGCATCTCTTGAATTAAGCAACCAGATGGCCTTCTTCTACATCTGGCTGAAGGACTTGGACGCAAATTATCCAGCGACACGTCCACCACTGCCCAATTCCCATCGGAATGTTGCTTACAATACCTTACAAAATAACTCTCACGAGTTGGCACAAGAGGTGTGGGTAGTTGTAATTCTGCTGTCATCTGCAGAAACAGACAATAGTTTCAGTTTAATTTGTATTGTTTTTCCTTAAACTACTTTAACAGATAGAATAAACAACTTCTTCTTAAATATATATACCACTTGTAAGGCACCATTGTAGTTTCCCGCCACTCCTGTCGATAGCACTTCTAGAGTCATGGCTCTTGAGACAATACCAGAGAACACTGTGGACCATTGGTTCTAAAAAAAAAATAACAAAGAAATCAATGCCAAAACCCAGATAAGTGTACTTTGAATAGGTGTACACAAAAGTAAAGATTATTAAAAGTGGAATAGAAACATACTACATCCATGAGAATCTCAACGAGGCTGACATGGTTCATGATAACAACAGCAGTTTCTCGAGAAGCTTCACATTTGAAGCCAGTAGGTTTTGGGCCAATTCCACGAGGGAAGGACCTGATGTATTCGTCCTCATTGAGTATAGTGGAGGTGGCATCAAGAGTAGTTAACCAGAGAGGATCACCCATTTGTGCCATTCCAATGAGCTCCTCCATGGCTGCAACAGCTAGCTCTATTATTATCGGTTTATCTGCTTCAGTGGGTCCACTGATTGACCTAAGAAGATCCCCAGCTCCATACATGTCTACACCAATCCCTGGCTGGCCTCCAAAACCAGCACCAACTCCAAGTTCTAGAGGACGAGGAGGGAGAGTAGGGGAGATATTTGAATAATTCACCACAGGCTTCCCTACATACTTGGCAGCAATGGCTGAAATCCTATCAATCTGTGAAAAAGTCAAAAACAAAATATTATACAATAATCAAATACCCCTCTGGGGTTTGCAACTGTTGGTTCCTTGCTTAACATGTTAGGTCATGAAGTCACATAAAATGTTGGCTATTTAGTTGATGTACCTCTTCTCTTAGCCTTGCATTCTCAAGCCTCAAGTGATGTTCATCAAATGACATTTCTCCTATAGCGGTTGGTCCACCACAATTTGGACAGGAAGCATTGCTAAGAGCTTCCCTATACCTCATGTTATCAGCTCGAAGCTTCTCATTCTCAGTTCTAAGCTGTGTATTCTCATGCCGCTCGTGCTGTGTCTGCAAAAACAAAACACCACCACACCAACCCTTTAGAAACAACTCGCAAAAAAGTTATGCAAAACCTAATACATGCATAAAGTTATACAGATATACCTTCATCTGGGTACGCTTGTTCTGAAACCAAAACTTAACCTGCAATGGTTCTAAACCTAATTCCCTGCTGAGTTCTTTCCTTTGCTTGTCATCTGGGTGTGGACACTCCTTGAAGAATCTGCAAGAACATAATTTGATGAGTTTCTTTAAAGTGGTACATGGTTATATCTGGTTGTGTTTTACCCAAAGAAAATCAAGAAGATGGAGTATATTTGGGGAACTTACGCTTCCATTTCCTGGATCTGGTGCTGGGTGTGGCGGTGGTAACGCTTCTTTTTGTTGGGACGAGGGTCTTGGTCTTCACCAGAGGCACCTTCATGGTTTTCACTACCAGACTTGGTGGCACTGTCAAACTCATCTTCACGGATTCGAGGGACCTCACTCTCCGAAGTGTTCTGACCCATCTCCAACGCTTCCATCAGGTTCGGCTGGAACATTGCTACAGATCTTCAAGGTTCCAGAGGCTTATGGTTTCTCAATCTAACAAAACACAGCACAAAAACATGTAGTATAGTACGGTACACTCACAGAGAAAAAGACACAGACATCAACATTTTATTTCTTGGTAAGATAATTTCTCTTTCTTTCTATCTATCTTTCTTTTTCAACTATTTGTAAAAAAATATTTCCTTTTGACTTTTTTTTTTTTTTGAGAAAATAACGCAGTTTTGGGGAAAACGCGGCTTTCTAATATCGAGAAGGATATTTGGGCTGGTTGGTTGTGCAAAAAAAGGGTTGTTTATTTTGTTGTTGTGATGCAAAGTTAAAAAGTGAAATTTTGAAATGGGTCAAATTGTTTCAAAATTTTAATTAAAACCAAGTTTTGGGAATTGAAGAGGTGAAGAATAAAAAAAGATAGTCAAATGAGTTGAAAGAGAAGGTGAAAAGTTAAAACACCGACCTGCCCAAGAGTGAAAGTTGAAGATGATCCAAACGCACCAAGGTTGTTGTTCTTCCTTGCTATCATCGAGGGCATGTTTCTCGACGGAATCATAATACCGCCTTGTATTTTTCACACACCTCAAAAACCACCACCAACATGTATACGTTGAATTGACTCTTTCTCTCACTCTTTTTCTTTTTGTATCACTTTCTCTCTCTTACCAGAAGGGTTGGTTGGGTTTTCAGAGGTCCTTGGATAGAGAAGAAGAAGCTTAAGAGGATGAGTCCTCGGATTCTGTCAGATGGCAATGTCAAAGCGAGTCAGTGTGTTACTACAAAACTCAAATATACGCAAAGAAAAAAAGATTAAAAAAGAAAAATCAAATGCTCAAAAAACAAATATACCCTATATAATGATACACATATCAGTGCACATAAGAATTAAAAAAGCGAAGAAACACTGGTACCCTTCTCTGATCTTGCCTTATCAAAGAACAAAATCGAAACTTTTTTTGAAAAAATCTAACCCCCACGAAGATCTCAGAGAATCCCACACACGCTTCATATATTTCAGGATATTTTTTCTTTCTTACAGACCTAATGTTCCTTTTTCCTCCAACCCAGCCCTAGTTTCTAGCCACTTTCTAGAAAACTGTTAGAACTCAAAAAACATGTACCAAACACCTCATTACTAGTTTCTTGAAAAACCAGTGACCTTCCAGAACTGTAACAAACCATGAATATTTCTGTGAGTGTGGATGCCACAATAGTTTTACTTACAAAGTCTTTAACTTACCAGTGAGGGGTGGTGGAAGATGAAGGTGGAGTAGATCTGTTTTGGGACTACAAACCGGTGGAGAAGTGAGGACCCATTTGAGAGGAGGGGTTTGAGATAGGTATATGTAATTAAGTTGTTTATATGGGAAGAAAAAAAGAAAAAAGAAGATGAAGCTATGGCAAAAGGCTATGGCAAAAGAAGGTGGTGGTGTGTTAGGGAGAGAAAAAAGGAGGAAGAAGAAGAAGGGATAGGGACAAGGGCATTGAAGGAGGGAGGGAGAGAGAGGGAAGTGGGGAACAGATGGAGGAAAATGTGGCAGCGAAGAGTAATTGCAGAGCGTATAGAGAGGGTGCAATTGCATTTAATGGAGGGCAAAAGAGGTGTAATTGCTAGAGAGGGGAGAGAGAAAGAGACGCAGCATATTTTTGGTGTATAAAATTTGAAGAGTTGACGGTGCAATGCAATGCAAAACAATGCAACGAATGACGGCTACCAAACACAAATGCTAAGTGCTATGCTGCTATGTTCAAATTAATTTCTGCTGTGTAACTCCATGAACATCTTTCTCTTATGCTATGCTATTATTCTTCCGTTTGGATTATTATAAGTGTAAATATCTACATTAATATATGAGTAATGGCTCAAGAATTACAAGAGCTTTTCTTGAAAATATTATCAATGTTCTTTAATGAGAATTTTAATATGTTTTAATGCCATTATTAATATGCTTTTAATGAAATTTTTTTACCACAGAGGCTGGTCAGAAAGACTCTAGTGTTTCCTTGGTAATTGAGAGTTTTGTAATGAAATATTAAAAGTGAGGATTATGAAAAAGGAAAAGAGGGTTGCAATTGCTAAGTTTTGAATTTTTTTTACACATTACATATATGTTTTATTGGAAGTAATAAGTAAGATATTGAAGGTGGAACAAAGTTTTTCCTGTACATATGTGGGTTACTATGAATTAATTAATTAATTAATTAAATTAATTCTATATTAGTTTTCCTGAAGTTGTCTATTTTTATTGATTGTGCTAAGTTAAAGAAATTAAGCAATTGAGATAAGTGTGGAATAATTTCATTCAGTGAAGTGAAGAGTAATTGATTAAATAATTAAAATAGTTTTTATTGCTCTTTACTCTGATTTTTAAATGCTTTTAATGTGATTTTAAATTTAAATGACATTTTTAATGATTTTTCATTTCTATTTGTTTTACCAGAGACGCTTGTCAGCAAGAGTCTAGTGATTAGTTCGTATTGAGAACCTTTTTGGAAAAATATTCATGGCAATCCTTAAAAGGAAAAGTAGGAGTTTTGTTTTCTTTTTATTGAAGAAAACCAGGAGTTAAGGTATAAGGAAACCACGAAAACTTTTCTTTATAAGCATACTATTCATAAGCATAGTTGTGAAATTTTAAGCTTTTTCGAGGAATTTGGTTTATCATATTCAGTGATATCTTCTCTTTTCAATCATATTTTCTATATCTATAATATTTAACATGACATTTAATTTTTTTTTTTAAATATTTGAATGACTAGCTAAGTTATTACTTTATTTTTTTTATGCTTTTTTGACAAAAATATGCCGTTCAAGTTGATTATGATTACAAAACACGACATTTTTCTTTCAAATATTCTCTTTTTCCACAGATATTTTAGAAGAAGAAAATATCTAGATTAGTCTTTATTTGACAAAACTATTAGTGTATTAGTTTATTTTTTAAGATTACTCTTAAATCAATACTTTATGCATTAAAAGTAACATGAATAATAAATTAGAGAAATAAAGTACTTCAAAAGTAACATGATTTTCTTTGTGAAATTCAAAATATTAATCATATCTTTTAATATTTGTGTCAAAATCTTAAATGTAAATATATATATATATATATATGTATATATATATATATATATATATATATATATATATGAATATATAACTGTATTTTTAAGTCACGAATTATTATGGAACAATTTTATATCAAACAATTGAAAATTGAATTAAGTTAGAGAAATTAGGGGAATTTATTGTTAATATAATGAGATGAGATATGAGATAATTTATTCATTCCTATATTATGAATATAAGGGTTTTAATTTGGAAACATTAATATCAAGATTTTTATATCATTAAAATAATTACAAAAAATCGATATTATTTTTAAATTAATTATTATAAATATAAAAAAAAGTAAAAAATGTTTTAATAAAATAAACAGGTTTCTGTTTTCATCTGTTTCTCTAATTTTCTTATTTTGAATATAAGCAATTTTTTCTTTTTTTTAAGAAGTAATTCTGGATGAGATTGTTTGGACTATTGTTTTTCTTAAAAGTATAAAATAAGCAATTTTCTTCTTTTTATATGTATTTGTGTAACCGACTTCCTTAAAAAATAATTAGTTTCTATTTATTTAAATAAATAAATCTATCTTCTAAACAAGTGATTATTTTAAAAATTACTTATATCAAAATCCTTATCTTAAATTTTAACAAACTGACCTTCTATCTACTATTTAAATAAGTGATTATATTAAAAATTGTTTATTTTAGAAATACTTATTTAAAGAATAAATACATTGGTCTCCCATCTACCTATTTAACAAAAAAATAATGATTGAATATCTTTTTTAAAAGTGTATAATGTGAAATCTCTGTGATTTTTTTCCTTCTTTGTAGTGGTTTTCTCACTATATATATTATCTTCTTTTTTTCTCTCTCTCTTAATAAAAAATTGTTTTGATTTTTTTTCTCACAAATAACTTCTACCAACTACAAAGTAGCATAGTATAAAACTAATTTTATCCAACCAAAATTAGATTTAGAATAACTTAATTTATGTTTAAAATCTCTTATTTCTTTAAACTTGCGGCTTTAATCCTCATTTTTTTTCAAATATATCTTGTGTGGTATTTTCATTACACTTTCTTATACCGAGACTCCCAATTTGTGCGTGAAACTATAATTTAAGAATGATCCGATAACAGAGAGAGTCTGATAAATCCAATAACTTTGTTAAGATAAGCTTTAGAGAGTTTCTTCCTGCACCTCCATATGTTCTTCTTGCACCTTCATATTTTTTTAATTTTCTCAAATTATCCACTTTAAAAAGACTCCTTTATCCCTTATATATGTTTTAACTTTCGGAACAGTCTATTCCGGAACATAAAATTTAACTTCTGGAATAATTCAATCTGAAAGTCAAATTTCACATTTTCGAATAGATTATTTCGGAAACATAATTTGACTTCCAGATCTGGAAACAACTTTTAGAATGGACCATTTCAAAAGTCAAAAATTACACCTCCATAATGCTTCCGGAATGGCCTATTCTGAAAACATTATGGAGGTGTATTTTTTGGCATCTGGATTTTGGAAGAAAAATGAAGGTGTATTACAGCAGGTAAAACAGACAGTGAAAACTTCAATGAAGGGCATTGTGGGAAAATCACAAAGGTATGGAGGTGTTGGAAGAAGCTATGGAGGTGCAGGAAGAAGTTGTCTAAGATTTGATATCATTTTAAGAAGTGGATTTAAGCCTAACTTAACCTTATAAAATCAGCTTATAAGGTGAGGTTCGTACTTACTTATAAACTATTAAAATGTCTTATCTATAGTCAATGTAAGATATCCAAGAACATCCTTGAAAGGAAATTGAGAAACAATATCATGTTGTTATTCACTAAAACTTTAGGCACAAGCCGCAACTTGGTTTTTAATTTTTTTTTTCATTTTGCTCCTCATTTTTACTCATGCAAGAAGAAAACTCATGACCTATCATTTTGTAAAATGAACAGAAAGGAAGAAACCATTCATATTCAATATTTTCTATAAAATAAAAACCATGATGCTCCACTAAAAGTTGTTGAAGCAAGATAGAGAGAAGATCAACATCCACAAGAACTCAAATAAAAAAGCATCTCATTTTTTTTATACAATAGTCTAATGCTAGAAGAGTCTCAATCTCACGTATAATTGAGAAAATTACATTCAGCTACCAATATTTCACGGATAAACCTCGTACACAAATCCAACATTATGCTTTAATCAATTTCATGGAGACAGAAATAAAATATTTGATCCATACCAAGAAGATCAGAAGACAAACTCTAAATTCTAAGTATCAATATGTGTCTCATTTTTAAGAAAGGAAAATTCAAATTCATAAATTTTTTATAAAAAAAATGGTTTTCCAGGTTCCTAAATAACTCCACAGGATACTTAATTTCTTACAAAGATTCACATGAGCAAAAAGTTTGTTTTCTTTATTTAACAAAATTCTATAATAAAGATGATTTTTGTAGTCTTTCATTACCTTTTTAAAAATTTAAATGTAAATCAAGTCACTCTTAATACTTAATACATGAAAATAGAAACTAAATATATATATATATATATATATATATATATAACTTACGAGAGTTGTTAGTTGTCTCTAGAGAGACTTGAATAGAACTTTAAAAAGCTTCTTTATCTTGTAGACATCGTATAGACAATCTAGGAGATTTGAAAATATGGGAGGCTTTATTAATAATAAAATTTAATTCAGTACATTAATAACATTTTTTAAAAATCAACTAAATAATTTTTTTTATTAATTTTTGTAATTATGATATATATAGATAAATTACAATGTATTAAAGACTATAGAAAATATTAAATACTATTTCGAATCTGTTCAGAAACAATTATTGTAAAATATTTGTACTCTTTATGCCTTTTGAAAATTTCAACAAAACTTTATATTTTAATTATACTAAAAAATCATTCTAAAGGATTTTATAGAACGTACATATGATCTAAAGATTTGTCGCCGTTTGCAAATTTTGACATTTCTAACAAAATTTGACAAATGAATTACACTATAAACCGATTTGGAAAACTATATAAAGTATGTTATCAATTTTTTTAAAATATTTGTCTTATTTTTTTTTTCAGCTGATAATCAAGGTAAAATAATTTTATATGAAAACTGAAAATTGGTTCGAATAAGGTTTTGACACTCAATCAAAATATAGAAAAGTAATTTTGAAAGTCCATTATTTGTTTTATTAAAATGACGTTATTTCTTTCCCGAAGTCATTTTCTCTTCTCTCGGTAGAAGCCATCTTTATCTCCATGTGTAAGCCATTTCCTTCTCTCCGTGGAAGCTATCTTCTATTTCTCATGTAAACCATTCTTATTTTTGTAAGTGTTTTTTCTATCTTTGTGAGTTGTTTTTCTCTTCGTAAATTATTTTCCTTTTCCAAGTCATTTTCAAAGTCGATTTTCTTTTGAAGTTTCAGTCTGTTATAAATCCTAATTTGAATATCTTCTTCGCGTGTATTTTGTATTGTACATGGTGCTTTTCTTCATTCCATTCTTCAATCTTAAGTTTCTCACATTAATGGATTGCCTCAGTTAAATATTTGAACTCTAACTTCAATTTTTTTTAAACTTGAATTTTAAGTTTTATTGAAAGTTATTTTGGTCACTATTAATGTCACTTATTGTGTGTTTATTTGGTTGTCTGTCATTGACTGTCATTAAAGATATGGGATGATACTTAGTTTTTGTGCTTCTAGATGGAATTACTTTGATTGTTTATGTAGATAATTTTATATTATAAATAACTTTACTATTGTATTATTTCCAGAGCTACTATATATTAGAATGAATTATTTTCAAATTTATAATCACAAACCATATGTGTTATTCTTCTTGTTTTTTTTTTATTCTGGTGATAAATCATTCCTTGTTTATATTACATGAGAAGGTTGTGTTAATGATGATTCATATTTGAGTTTTCATCAACTCTATTTTTCAATATAGGCAAACCTATTGAAGGTTTATTTTATCTCAATTTGACTCTAATTGAATTGCTTCAACCACATTGACATGTGTTGATTAATGGTAAAGAAGTACAACACTTCATTCAATAAGCTTTACTTATTTATATATTATTTACTCTTATTTACATCATTTTATATATAGAGAATTTTAAAATTATTGTGAAAAACAGGTTAAAGAGTGAAACAAGATTATATCGATGTCACCAACTATCATTTTTGTCATTTAAAGAGTTAATATGAATTGTTATTAATTTTTTTTTTTTCAAATAGACAATGAACAATAACCCCTGAATCATTTCTTTGAAGACATTTGTGTCCTTATACAAGGCCTACTTCAACAAGCCAAATGGTTTACTACATGTTAATGGATATAAAATTCAGGATGAAAACTCAAAATAGTGGTATGTTTTGTAGCTTTGGAACTAAAACCTATGCAATTACAAGTGAAAATAAGCCAATACAAGGTTTAGTTTCGTATTATGGAAAGTTGGTAGACATTATTAATTTAAACTACTATATCATGGTGCCTTTATTTAAATGTCAATAGAGTAACAATACAAATTCTAGATATATTAGAAAGAATGCAGTGTGGTTCACATTAATCAATCTTTCTTATTTGATCCATAGGGGTGAAAGGGAGGACAATGAACCATATATTCAAGCTTCTCAAACTCAACTTGTGTATAATGTGAAAGACAAGAATGATGAAGAATGATGTATCTATGTGTGTGTGTGGGTAAAAAAATAATTAATAAAGATTTATATAAAAATATTTTAATCAAGTATTTATAGTAAAAATAAGTGCTTGTATAAAAAATACATTTATATAAATTATTTAACAAAATATTTTATTTTTTTAATTTTTTAAACAATAAAAAATAAATTAAATTAAAAAGATGATCCAATCCTTATATAATAAAGCAGATGACATTACTAAGACATATATAAAATATATGTAACATTAATTAGTTGTCTATAGTGTATAAATTTTAAACATAAAAGCCAAAGACATATCTATAATTGTAAGAAATAATGCAATAAAGCTTTGATTAATTCAAAATATTATGAATTATATTCTTATTCTTTAAACGCCCGTACTTTTACTTATGGAATATTCTCATTCAATAAATCATTTTATTAGTGTCCATTTGACTTGGAAAATTATTCTTATTTTACATTGGAACATTAGCTATATATACATTAAGTAACCAATCAAAATTGAAAAGTAAAAAAAGTGAGAAGAAAAGGTCAACTTATGGAGTGAAGACAACACCTGTGCAAGACTCTCATACAAAGAAAGCATGAAGTTATCATACAATTCATTCTTATTTATTAAAAAATAAATATAAAATTGCATGTATGTTTTAGTTTTGTTTTTGTTAAATAAGCTACATATTTTTTTTAAGAGTCGATTATAGAAACTGTTTGGCCAACTTCTCCTTTTAAGGAGAAAAAAAAAAGAAAAAAGATTAGACATATATATCATCTTTTAAAATAACATTTCTATAAAAACGTACTTTTTTATAATAGTTTTCGCTCAAGTTTCCACAAAAGTACTATCACATGAAAATATATGAATATCTAAGTTTTCTAAATTAAAATAAATAAAAAATATCACGTTACTATTATTTTTAGCCATTATTGTTAAATCATTTAATAGTAACCATTTAAAAAATTAGTAAAACTGGCACTTTTTTTAGAATTTAAAATCATTAATTATATATATTTACAATCATAAAAAACTTACATCCTAGGTATGAACAAATTTTTGTTAAAGTCATTTCAAATTATTAATGAACCTTTGTGAGGACTCGTAAAAGAATTGTTCATTAATCCTTAATTTTGGAGTTATTTAAGCCTCTCAATTTAACATACTCATTATTTGTATTCCAATAAATTCAAAATTAGAGGGTAAAAGTTAATTAAAGCGATAAGATATATTTTGTTTCCTACCACCTTCTCTTTCAATGAAAAAGTTTTTTTTTTTTCTTCTTCTAGTAAATCATTAAAATTTCCATAAAATCTTAGGATCATTTAGTTTGGGAAGCATTTTCTATTTTTACTTTCAATTATAAAATATCATGATTAACACTTTTTCAATTAGCGCTAATTTTAGATGTCACATAAAAACTGCCCTTTTCAATTGTTTATAAGAACTCAAATATTCTAAATCTTTATTGAAATTTTTATTTTCAATTTTCTACCAAAAGATACAACTTCTAACACAGTAAAAATCAACAATTCTCGTGTTTCTAATGTTTTCCTTCCTCTATAACTCTAAAAAGCGCATATTTAGACTTTTTTTTTAAATGTCAAATTCATTTTTATATTTAAAAAACTTAACAGCTATAATTAGAAATCTCTTGGAATATAGGATGTTTAACTATAAGTTTATCAATCAGATTTATTTCACGACTTCTATTTAATTGAATATTTGATATTTTTAATTTGAGGTGGATCTACAGAATGAGGTGTTTTTAACTTTGTTCTTTTTGAGTGGTCCGAGTTAAGTTCTTATTAAGAGTGTGGGAGAATGGAGGATAAAAACTTGTTTTATTACATCATAAAATACTAAAAACAACAATTAAAAACTTTATCCCATTTCATTATATTCTACAATTAATATTAAGAACCCAGATTTCTACATTCATTTAATGAGAAAGTAAATCAAGTTACAATTGAAGTTGCTTTTTTTACTAAGACATAAGCAATTATTATAATTGTTAACATATTTTTTTTTTCAGTATATAGCAGGTTATTAATGTCGTGTTTTCATAAAAAAAAAGTGTCACAAGTAAACTAAAAGAAAAGCATAATTTTATATATATAAAAAAAACTTTTAAAACAACAATTTTAAAACTTTATCCCATTTCATTGCATTCTACTAATTAATATTAAGAACCCAGATTTCTACCTTCATTTAATGAGAAAGTAAATCAAGTTACAATTGAAGTTGCATTTTTACTACGACATAAGCAATTAATATGTTAACATATATAACATTCTTTTCCAGTATATAGCAGGTTATTAATGTCTGTTTTCATAAAAAAAAATGTCAAAATTAAATTAAAAAAAACATAATTTTATAAAAACCACTTTAAAAACAACAATTTAAAAACTTTATCCCATTTCATTATATTCTACTAATTAATATCAAGAACCCAGATTTCTACCTTCATTTAATGAGAAAGTAAATCAAATTACAATTGAAGTTGCTCTTTTACTATGACATAAGCAATTATTATAATATGTTAACATAATAATTTTTGTCCAGTATATATCAGGTTATTAATGTCGTGTTTTCATAAAAAAAAAAAAAGAGACAAAAGAAAAATAAAAAAA
>Ga0209700_105852_pt1 | contig 20009 bp, 16 predicted proteins | sample SiratroredBW_FD_187528 | JGI IMG/M metagenome (GOLD analysis project Ga0209700, IMG submission 187528) | Root nodule microbial communities of legume samples collected from California, USA - Siratro red BW (SPAdes) (version 2) | ecosystem: Host-associated > Plants > Roots > Nodule | place: USA...
TCTTTATCTTGAAATAATTCTGAACTAGTTTTTAGTAAACTGTATAAGATCTGATAAGCCTGTATAGACTGCCTTCTCTGATATTGAAATAAATCAATTCATTCGAAATTGAAGTCAGTTTATTTTTGCTGAACATTATATTTTCCATCATTGAGATTCGTTAAATCTTTTCAGTTTGTGAAAATTGCTTTCACTGTTTCAAAAAGATAAAAAAAGTTTTCAAAGTTCAATTCACCCCCCCTCTTGAACTCAGCCTAATACGTTTTCAATATATATATATATATATATATATATATATATATAAAATGTAACATCCCATATTTTTCATATAATGGAAACTTTATTGTATAAAAATTTATATAATAAACTTGAATATAAAAATTCATACATTCATAATGTATTTCAAATTATACTTCTCCGCATAAGATTTAATAAAATATCTTGTAAAATTACAAATAAAATAAAATAAAGCTTCTCCATCACAATTCACTGGGACTCACACCACCTGTCAAATTCTCTGCTCCCGTGTAATATACACGATCATCGCAGTTTTAAAAACAAAACAAACAACACACAAAAAGAAGGGTAAGCTAGAGAGTTTTCAAAATAATATATATTTTCATAAATTGGATTTCTATCTCAACAAAACAACAACAATTCAATCTTTCATAATTCATCTCACATCATATATACACTGACTCACAAACAAAGACACTAGACTCTCTACTTCCGAAAGACTCGTGCATTGAGTTAGACTCAAGAGGTGTGCACCTGTCATATACCATCCATCTGTTCCGATCAGCTCATATTTCAAACCTCGGATACAGTTTGTCCCGATCAGTTCCTATTTCAAACCTCGGGTACAATTCCCATATGCACAGGGTTAATCCATATATCCTATTTCGATAAGCTCATATTTCAAACCTCAGACATGGCCATATGAATCTCCTTCGACTCTTCACCAACTGGTAAACTTCATCTATATGAATCCAATGTACCAGTAGAGTCAGGATACCTCCTTAGAATCCCCAAACAATGCACATCCTAATAATCTAAACATTGTCCTGAAGATACTATGTCTCGATCACACACCACATCATTCACAAACATTGATACTACATCATACCTTACATAAAAATTCATTCCATTCAATTCAAATTCATCCAATTCATATTTAATAAAATAAATAATTACAATATATATCAAAAACAGTCAAACTAGCTTCCCTTACCAAATATCAACATTATAAATAAATTTATATTTCAAAGGAGACAAAAATTTATAAAAAAAACATGTAACTAGCTTCCCTTACCCAAATTCACAAAACAAGTAATTATAATATTTATTAAAAGCATTCAAACTAGCTTCCCTTACCTCTATAGAGTAGAGATACTCAAAAACCCTAAAGTCACAGGCAACCTAACTCTGTTCGAGAATCTGATCGTACACTCTTGATTTACTCAACGCTAGGAACCTAGGGATGTCCTCTGATTGTAAATCTGATAGTCTATGACATCACAAATCTAGAGAGAAGCTAGAAAACTTTAAAGAGAAATTGTTTGAGTGATGGTAGTTTTCATAATAATGAAACCGTATATATTCTTAGAGAGAGAGTTGGTAGTTCTTATAAGAATAAAACAGGATATCTTCTTAGAGATAATTGGTGGTTTTTATTAGAATAAAACAAAATATCTTCTTAGAAAGAGAGTTGATAGTTTTTATAAAAATAGAATATCTTTTCAGAGAGATAAAATATCTTCTTAGAGAGAGAATATATTCTTAAGCAGAGAGAGTTGGTGGTTGTTATAAAAATAAAAAGTAAATAACTAACTTTTACTTAAACAATTTTTCTTTTAAAAAAAATAGTTGTTATCTTACTTATCTCTAAAACTAGATTTTTAAATTAGTTTTTATTCTATAGTTATTTCCTAAGATATTACATTCTCCCCAACAACAAAAATTTTCGGCCTCGAAAATTGACATACTAGGAAAGAAATAAAGATTGGTTTCTATAGTTATTTTTATCCATCTCCAAAGTTCAACCACTAAACTTCCTCACACAAATACATTAATTTTAATATTTAAAAAAATAATATATCAAAATAAACATATTTTAAAATATATCAAGATAAATATATTTTAAAGACAAGAAAAATAAAAAAATATTTACCACAAAGTTGTATTGGTGAAACTAATAAAAATATCTTAGAAAATAGCTATAGAATAAAAACTAATTTAAAAATCTAGTTTTAGAGATAAGTAAGATAACAACTATTTTTTTTTAACAGAAAAGTTGTTTAAGTAAAAGTTAGTTATTTACTTTTTATTTTTATAACAACCACCAACTCTCTCTCCCTAAGAAGATATTCTCTCTAAGAAGATATTTTATCTATCTAAAAAGATATTATATTTTTATAAAAACTATCAACTCTCTTTCTAAGAAGATATTCTGTTTTATTCTAATAAAAATCACCAACTATCTCTAAGAAGATATCCTGATTTATTCTTATAAAAACTACCAACTCTCTCTTTAAGAATATATACGGTTTCATTATTATGAAAACTATCATCTCTCAAACAATTTCTCTTTAAAGTTTTCTACCTTCTCTCTAGATTTGTGATCTCATAGGTTATCAGATTTACAATCAGAGGACATCTCTAGATTCCTAGCGTTGAGTAGAGCAATAGTGTACGATCAGATTCTTGAACAGAGTTAGGTTGCCTGTGACTTTAGGGTTTCTGAGTATCTCTACTCTATAGAGGTAAGGGAAGCTAGTTTGAATGTTTTTAATAAATATTATAATTACTTGTTTTGTGAATTTGGGTAAGGGAAGCTAGTTGCATGTTTTTTTATAATTTTTTGTCTCCTTTGAAATAGAAATTTATTTATAATGTTGATATTTGGTAAGGGAAGCTAGTTTGATTGTTTTTGATATATATTGTAATTATTTATTTTATTAAATATGAATTGGATGAATTTGAATTGAATGGAATGAATGTTTATGTATGGTATGTTTGTGAATGATGTGGTGTGTGATTGAGAGATAGTATGTTCAGGAAAGGAGATACCCGTGTTGAGATTATTAGGATGTGCATTGTTTGGGAATTCTAAGGAGGTATCCTGACTCTACTGGTACATTGGATTCATATAGATGAAGTTTACCAGTTGGTGAAGAGTCGAAGGAGATTCATATGACCATGTCCGATGTTTGAAATATGAGCTTATCGGAATAGAACGTATGGATTAACCCTGTGCATATGGAAACTGTACCCAAGGTTTGAAATAGGAACTGATCGGGACAGACTGTATCCGAGGTTTGAAATATAAGCTGATCGGAGCAGATGGATGGTATATGATAGGTGCACACCTCTTGAGTCTAACTCAATGCACAAGTCTTCCGGAAGTACAGAGTCTAGTGTCTTTGTTTGTGAGTCAGTGTATCTATGATGTGAGTTGAATTATGAAAGGTTGAATTGTTGTTGTTTTGTTGAGATAGAAATCCAATTTATGAAAATATATATTGTTTTGAAAACTCTCTAGCTTACCCTTCTTTTTGTGTATTGTTTGTTTTGTTTTTAAAACTGTGATGATCGTGTATATTACACAGGAGCAGAGAATTTGACAGGTGGTGTGAGTCCCAGTGAATTGTGATGAAGAAGCTTCATTTGATTTTATTTGTAATTTTACAAAGATATTTTATTAAATCTTATGCCGAGAAGTATAATTTGAAATACATGATGAATGTATGAATTTTTATATTCAAGTTTATTATATAAATTTTTATACAATAAAGTTTCTATTATATGAAAAATATGGGATGTTACATATAATATTTTAGAATAGAAATAGGTTAGAATATTTCATATTTCATAAAAATTTAAATTAATAATAATCTAAAAAGTAAACCTAACTTATAATATATGGTAGATGTTCCAGGTACAAAATTTGATACGCAACTTAAATATCAATGGATGTCATTTCTTAATAAGAGTAAATTGTGTATTACTTAACTTAAACATGAGTGCATGTCACTTCCTAATAAGAGCTAAATAAGATAAAATTGTGTATTGTATAAGTAATAAGAGCTAATATTGAGGTGTAATTATTTTTTAAAATTTAAGTACTTTAAAATTAGTATATATTTTAGAATAAAAATAAGCTGAAATATTTCATTTTTCAAAATTGTTCAATTAATAATAATATAGAAGTATACAAGTTTATAATATGTGGTGCATCTTCTTTGTAGAGTTATGTACAATATTTCATACAAAACTTAAATATGAAAGCATGTCACTTATTAATAAGAATAAATTATGAATACTAGTAAAAAAAATCACATTTTACAGCGGTTCAGAAAGACATACAATACCAATTTCGAAACTGTTGTAAATTTTACCACTATAGAAAAAGTCTTTTACATATTACACCGGTTAGACAGCCGTTGTAGTATATATGAGATACTACATCAATTCTTCAAAAATCATTGTAATAAATCGATCCAATTGTCCAGACAAAAACAATTTTGTCCAAAGAAGAGATATTAAAACGGTTGCAGAGAGGCAACCGCTATAATAGAGAGATACAACAACGGTGCTTAATACAACCTTTGTAGTATCTCTCTATTACAGCGGTTGTCTCTCTACAACTATTGTAGTATCTCTATTTTTTTTTTTTAAAAAAAGTTCCAGAATTTTCTAGAATTCTTTAATAAATCTCTAATCCATACAAGAAAACACCACAACAATTTCCATAATTTTTTTACAAGTATAGACATGTGAAATAGAAAAAACAAACTTGTAAAAAATACTAAAATAATAAAAAAGAAATAGTAAACGATAGAATTTTGGAAAAATTTTGAAATTCAAATCCCCTTTAGGGATTGCCTACAAAGTTTGTTACGTCATTTCGAGTAACTTTTATTTTTGGAGCATCTCAATTCGAGCTATCTATCAAAAATAATGGTCATTTAAAGTTTTTTCATCCTAAATTTTTCCAACTCAAAATTTATGATAAATCTATACAACGTAAGAACTCTACCATCAAACATATACTAAATCAAGTTGTTGATAAAAAGTTTAGATGAAAAACAAATTTATAACTATTTTTAATAAATTTTATAAAATTACTATCTCTTGCAAAGATAATCGATAAGCAGTGCTGAAACAAATATTGCGGTAGAACAAACGTTATACATCAAGTAGCATCCTCAAAAACCTATAATGTAAAAAAATTACCAAACCACCTATGTCAAATAAAATTACTTAAGATTTTAACGCTAAAACTAAGAAATAAGGATATGGATTACTATATTTTAGTACAATTATATATAAATGAATATAAAAATAATATATATGTGCTTGTTAGATATCAAAATATTTTATTTGAATTATTTCCCTTTTTCAAAAAAATGGTATACACTTATCAATAGTTAAAAAAGGAAACATGAAATTAAAATATAAAATACAAAATATTATTCTTTTCTTATTCTCACATTAAATAAAAGAAACGCAGCACGAAACATTATGTAAAAAGTAAGAATAATACATAAATGATATATGTTTTATTGGTATCTTCAAATGACTAATAATTTATGAAATTGAATTAAGTATACATGCAGAATATATTCTATCAACTATATTTTTAATTAATATTTATTTAAGAAATGAATTTCGTATAAAGATGTTTTATATTAAATATTATTTTTATTAAATTATATTACCTATTATTATATTGAATGAAGACAAAACATAATTGTTATTTTTTATTTTAAATTTAAAATTAATTTTGAAAAAAAAATATCAATTTTAAAATAATATCAAACAACATCTAAAATGCTTTTTGTGTATCACTTTTTATTTTAATTTAATTATTTGGATTTCGATCTATAAAAAAATTAAACAAAATTCATAGAAAATATAGATTTAGATTTAATTTTCAGCCAAATTATATTGATAGAACAAAATTTGGTGAATCACTTTGTCCCATCAAATGTAATAATGATAATAATAATAATAATAATAATAATAATAATAATAATAATAATAATAATAATAATAATAAATAATTCTGAGTTCACTATGACTAATAATAAATTGTAGGTGTAAGAAAATTTATATTTTGACAAGCGAATATCATTTTATAAACAGTAAAAGAAATACTATTTTTAATAAAGAAATTTCATAGAAATATGGTAAAAAAAGAGTACAATGATTGTTTTTTTCAACTAAAAATTACACTTGTAAGCGGATTTTTGCTTGTCTTCACATCTCAGAAAGTATAATAATACTCTCTAGAGATACATAGCCTTTCCAAATAAACAATGTTGCATGTTTTACAAAGCCAACCAACCAACATCTATCAAATATTTTATCTCTTGTTTTTTTTTTCTCATCAACAAATAATATAAATAAATAAAGAAACAATAGGGTTGCCCCAACACTTAAAAAAAACAACACATATACAAGTAGGAAATGGTAGGAACAACCGTACTTGTAGTGTCTAACGTGATTACTCTCTTTTCCCCATAAGAGAGGCCTCTACAATATGAACTTAGGGTTTAGGTAATCCCAAGTTATGGGTCTAAAAACATCACTAGCCTCACACTCTATCACTTCCAACTGCTCCTTGGTAAGATGCATGTACACAACCCAATCACCATTCCCTAGAGGACTCTTCATTGGCATAACATAACCAGCTTCACCACCCCAAGGAAAATGGAATGACCCAAACACAACCTTCCCCCACCCAAAATCCATCTTCCCCTCCAAAAACCTTTGTCCACAAGACACCACAAAACTCCCTCCTTCACTGCTTCCTCCATCACAGTAAATCCTCGACAACCCCCCCTCTGGTCTGTGAGCCTCCACCCAATCAACCAGCCCCAAGAAATGCTCCTCTGTCGTCGCCTCCTCCAAGAACTCGTGAACCGCATCAGCCACAAACCCTAACGGCTTCTCCATCAACTCCTCCACCACCTTCTCTCCAAAGGGTATCGAAATCACGTTCCCAAAGTAACACCCCATCAACGCTCCCTTCACTTTCTCACTTTCCCACAGTCTTCTCCTTCCATCAACCACCACTCCCACTCTCGCCACCGCCCTTTTGCCCCTCCTCTCTCTTGAAGCCGCACGTGCAACCATCTTCCACAGCAGCGCAGAGAAACACTCCAGCTTTGTACGTTTCCTGCCATTGCCGCTGACAAGGGCTTGCATGGTGTGAAGTTTCTGAGCAGTTACGTAGTATATGCGACTGAAGAGAGGGGTGGTTGAGGTTTCAGGAGGGGTGAGCTTGGAAATGGGGGTGTACATTTGATGAAGGGAATGAGGAATAGAACATGGACGACGAGGAGCAAGGAGGGAGCGACGGAAACATGGGCTCAAAGTTGTGGGCTTCGTGGGCTGGGCCATCTCGGCCCATGATGTCAGGAACATGTTTGCTGAATACCCATCTGCTATGCGATGATCAAACGAACATGCTACAACTATTCCACCACACTTCATTGATGTTGCCTGCATTAGGGTAAATTCATATAAGTCAATCAATTAAACTATAATACTAGTTTGCCAAACAGTGTCTGAGACAAAGATGGTTCTCAGAATATCCCTTTCCTTAAAAAACATAGCAGCCACGAGTTCCTGTTTTGTCTATCTCTTACCAACTTGTTTCGTTTGGGTCCGAAAACTTGACTAGAACTTTTTGTCATAAGGTCTGAAGTCACACTAAAAGTTGTATTTACCACCTATTATAATAAGTTGTATTTCAAAAATAGAAACCTAATGAACCACTAATTTGTTCTTTTCCTTTTGTTTGTAAATAGTAACAAAAAAGTCATGAACCTATGTCACCAACCTAGCCTGCAAATTGTGGAATAAAAGTTGTCGAGGTAGATAGCTATTGAAAAAGGTGCGCCCGAGATATTTGACAAATTATATATTCGAACAAAGCCAATTTCAGAAATATAAAATAAGCGTTTGTTTTTCCTAGATAAGTATAACGATTCTTTCTTGAATTCCATGATAAGACAATTTATTTCGTCATGTCTATGTCACTCCTTTTCAAAGTTGTCATTTGTGACCATCAATAATTTTCTTTATTAATACATATAAGTGTAATATTTTTAAAATTAAAAGAGATACGTCGAATGCAAATCCTCATGGTATTAAACTCCAACGTTAGTTTAACAAGTAGTTTCAAGTGTTTTTGACGTCAAAGTCAAGTTTGATTGCTACGTATATCCAAAGAAAAAGTTTTGTCACCAAATAAAATACAAAAATTGAAGTTGTACCTGGACAGCAAGCACACCATTTTTCTTCTTTGGAACAAACTTGCCTTCAATACATTGATCTGGGTTGTAAAAGTTAAGGTTCTTTAGTTCAATATCTGCCTCAGCTTCAACAAAATCAACCCCACGATTGTTAAAATGAACTTCAGGTTCACCCATGTTGTTGAGCACCACTTCACCAGCAAACACGTAATAAGATATTAGGGTTTGTGCTAAGGCCTTCTTCAAACACCCCACCATGGATCCAAAGGTCATTTTGTTGGTAACACAATCTTCCATGGTTGTGGATGTGAGAATAGGGTTCTTGTAGCAAAGGAAAACTCCTACATCCACTGGAGGTAGAAGCAGGTCAAGGTTGGAGAGTGGAAGCCAATGTTCTTGCATTTGTAACACTGCTGTCACCGCCTCTTCACGTGTCACATAGACTGAAAAATCTCCATTTTCAGCACTCATTTTTTGATGAAGTTGTGAGGGGTGTAAAGTTGATTGTGTTGGTGCGGTGAAGTTGTTTGTTGAGGCGGTACATTTATAGTACGATGATGTGGAGATGGTGGGATCAAACCACGTTCGCCCCTTACTTTTTCCACTCTGGATTATAATAATTCAAGTCAAAAAAAGTCGAATTATGGTAGGCTACAAGTAGTTTTTCTTTTTTTACGAGTCACTTGAAAAGGAATTTGTATTTGTTTTTACTTTTTTTCTACAAAAAATTATTTATATTTAATACTTAAAATTTGTTGATTTTACATAATAAAGGCAGGTGAAATATTGTACAAAAATATATGAAGTGAAATAAAATGTATCGTTATTATTCTACGTTTCTGCTCCCAATTGTAAATATATTTATAATACTTACAGTAAAAAATAAATAAATTGATTAAACTAGTTTATCCTAAAATTCAGGAATAGTTATTTTGATTAGAAAGAACTGAAATATTTTCTCCTAAAGAAACAATTATTTTGACTAAAAAAACTTATCATAAAAATTGAAACAAAACAAAAAAACAACAACATGAAGTCCAAAAATAAATATTTGAAACTCCTAGTTGATTTTGGAACTACAAACTCAATCTTCTATCTTAAGAATTCAAATTTGCTAGCTGGAAGTGGCTGGACAAACAAATCTACAATGTGATTTCAGTTTTGCAATAAATAAGATCAACAACTCAGTTTTTCTGTACCTCTTTAAAGAATAACAACTTAATATTAAAATGCTTGGTTTTCCCATGAAAGACAGGATTATGGGAATAATTGTAGCTAGATTGTCAACAAAAACTTTCGTACTTTAGTTTTGCTCCATGTTAAGATTAGTTAATTTTTTTTTCAACCACAAGATTTGCTTAACAGTAGCTGTAGCAGTAATAAATTGCTTCAAATGTAGATTGTGCAACAATTTCTTGTTTTTTAGGGCATTATGGAAAAATTCCTTAGCCAAGAATAAAATAGTATCTTGAAGTACTCTGCATATCATCAAGAAATCGCCCCAATCACTATCAGAATACCCAACAAGCTTTAAATTTTGACTTTTCTGAAACTTAACTCCATAGCTTATTATTCCTTTTATGTACTTAACAACTCTCTTTGTTGTCTTTAGATGTTTTTCACTAGAAGAATGCATGAATCTAGATAGGACACTCACAGTATACAATATATCTGACCTTGTTGCTGGAAGATACATCAAACATCCATTAAAACTTTTGTAATGTGTTTCGTTACTGCATGAACTCCGTCATCCTTGCTTAATTTTTTTTTATTCATGGGAGTGTTGACCTTCTTGCAATATCTTCCAAGCTGAATTTTTTTAGAATCTCCCTTACATATTTTTTCTTTAACAGATAATTATATCTTCGCGTTGCTTAATCTCCATATCAAGGAAAAAATTCATTAGACCAAGATCAGTCATTTCAAAAGCTTTCATAATTTTTAATTTGAAATCATCAATAAGCTTTTCATTGCTCTTGTAATCGAAAGATCATCAACATATAGTGAGATAATAAGAGTTTCAGCACTGTTGGATTTGACATAAAGTGTAGATTCTAAAAGACTTTTGTCAAAGCCTAAATTGAGGATGTAATAATCTATTCATCTATACCATGCTCTTGGAGCTTTTTTAAGCCATAAAGAGCTTTAAACAACCTATAAACTTGATCTTCTTTTCCTTCCACAACAAAGTCTTTAGGTTGCTCAACATAAATTTCCTCTTCAAGAAATCCATTATGGAACACTGACTTTACATCCATTTGATGTAATTTCCATCCAAATTGTGCAGAAATAGTGAAAAGCAAACGAATTATATCAAGTCTAGAAACAGGTGCAAATGTGTCAAAATAATTAACACCAAAAATTTGTGCATATCCCTTAACAACAAAAGTCTTGCTTTATGTTTGTTAATTGAACCATTAGCTTTTAACTTGGTTCTAAACACCTATTTCACTGCAATTACCTTTCTATCCGGAGGTATGTCAGCAAGAGTGTTACTCTCAATCATACACAACTCCTCCTCCATTGCCTTTTTCCACTTTGGGTTATTGAGAGCTTTTTCATAGTCAACAGGTTCACATATTGTAACATTACATCTCTGATATATGTCAGAGAGTAATAAAGTGTCTCTAATTGGTGGATCATCTTTCATTTCATCTAGCCATGAGTTTTTTTTTATCATAGGATTCTTTAAGTCTTTTCAATCTCATTCTTCATTTTCCACAAAATATACATCTCTACTAATAGTTATAGTTTCAATTTCTAGTTGGAAGACTTTATATGCCTCTGAAATTGTACTATGTCTAATGAAAATTCTAGCAGTAGCCTTGTTTTCTACCTTATCTCATTTAACCTACAGAACATAGGTAAAACAAGGATCCAAAAAATTTAAGAAAATTCATTAGAGGTTTGTACCCATACCATGCTTTGAAAGGAGTTTTGTTTGTTACTACTTTTGTGGGTAGTCTATTTTGTAGAAATACTATTGTGTTTGTTGTCTTTGCCCATAATATTTTTGGCAAATTCTTCGTGCAGCATGCATCTGATCATCTCCACAATAAATCTATTTTATCTCTCAGTTACTCCATTTTGTTTTGGAGTATAAGGAGTTGTAAGTTGATTTTCTATTCCTACTTCATCACAAAATGAGTTGAATTGATGCAAAGTATAGTCCTTTCCATTATCATACCTTAATATCTAAATTTGGCAGTCACACTCATTTTTCACCTTTGCTTTAAACTTCCAAAAACTGCTTGCAACCTCTAACTTGAATATTTCAGATTTTTTCAGATTGAGAAGTCCTTTATAGTAATAATGCCCAAGCCTCTTTTTCCATAACTCAACAAAATTTTCCTTTGTTAAAACTATTTTCTACTCCTTCTGAAATGGATCTAATGAGAAACTTTTGCCTCTCATTTTTACCTTGAAATGAAAACATATTGTCTTGAATGTGTTGTTATAGCAATAGTTCCTATTTCTTTTACTGGAATGTGACCCCATGGCCTATCTTGACCTTTGAAATTTTTAAAGGCTTCAACTCTTTGAAAAGATCTTTGTCATAAGTCATGTGATTGGTGCATCCACTATCAATTAGCTAAGATTCACTTGAAACATTGTTGGAAAAACAAGTTGCAACGAAAAGTAAATCCTCCTCTTCATTTGCAATTTGAGCATCTACATCTTTTTGGTGACTTTGGTTCCTACAAATGATTGTTTCATGCTCAAGTTGATTACACTTGTTGTACTTAGCATAAGGTCTTCTCCAGCGCTTAAACGGTGGGTGTCCTAGCTTGTTGCAATGCTAACAAGGAGGATACTTTCTTTTGAAGCTTTTTCCTTTGTTGTTGTTATTGCATGCAACACCTTCTTCATTTTCTTGTTAGTTTTACTTGTTATTATTGCCTTTGTTTCTCCAACCACCTTTATGTTTGGCTGGTAAAGCTTTCTCAACAACACTTGATTCCCTCATATCCCTTCTTTGATCTTGTGCCTGCAAAGAATTTAATAACTCTACCAAGGTTATTTTGGACAGATCCTTGATGTTTTCCAAGGTAGTTATTGTAGCCTCAAATCTTTCAAGAAGAGTGACTAGCACTTTTTCAACAATAGGGGAGTCTTTAAACTCAGACGCAAGCAATATTACTCTGTTTGCAATGTACAAAAGCTTTTCAGAGTATTCCTTGATGGATTCTGACTCTTTCATCTTCTGCAACTCGGAATCTCTAATGAGGTTCAACACTTTCATACTCTTAATTTGATTATCACCTTCATACTATGTCTTGAGATAGTCCAATGTGGCCTTGTCTGATTTGAGAGACATAATACCCATGAAGATTGTTGATAAGATTGTTGTGAATAGGCAAGTCTTTGCCTTAATTTTCAGAAACAGATGTTATAGGTGTCCCAAGGTTTTAGTATGAAGGAAGGCATGAAGACAAAGGCACATGTGGTGTGAGGGTGGTTTGAAAATATCAATTTCAGGTACTCCAAGCACACTTGTATATTTTGAACAATACTGATGATGTTCTTTCTTACTTAGATGCACATAAAATATTGTTGAAGTCAATGAACAAGTAAAACAAGTTTTTATGCAAAAGATCCTTCTAATAAAAGGTGGTCAGTTGTCATCTAAGGGAGAAATGAACATGACATCGATAACCATGATGACTCAATAATCCAATATGCTAACAATCCTTCATTTTCAAGACACTTACCTACAATGAATGAAGAAAATGATGTTAATGAAGTACATGCTACACGGAATGATCACAATGAAGTAATATGGAAGAACATTGTAATACTTCCAGAATACAAATAAGTAATGTTTCTTTATTTGTTTTTTCATTTTTATTTATTTAATTTGAACATTTATTTTTGTGATTTTTAATGTTATATATTAAATATATTTTGATTTTTGTATGTCATTATTGACTCATCAAAAAAAGGCTAGAGAAGCTACATGCTTGAGAGGTCTTACCATTGGTTGTCTTGGTGGTGTCAGAGTCCCAATTGACATAGACCCTCATATTGGTAGGGCTTCAGTCCCTAATCATGCCCAGTTTGTCAGTTATTTGGGTGTCTTAGCGCATTCAAGGTCTCTATTTTAGTTTCATACTGGAATCATGATATTGAAGCAGAGAAAAATTTGATTTGGCAGGATATTTGTGTAAATAATTCATTTAAAGGTTATTTACATGATGAATTTGTATGTTTTGTGTTCAATGACTTATTTATTTTATTTTGTAGACAAACTTTGAGTTTGAAACCTTCAGCTACATTAAGAAGAAGATTTTGTCATCATTGCCACAAAATGCAGACAATTCTAGACAAATTTGACCAGTTTCTACATCTATGAAAAATACAGGGAGAAGTCTCCTTGTGAAAAATATGACATTGATAAAGAGACTTTGACACAATTTGTCTAAACAAGAGAGGATCCCTCTTGGCAGGTTTGCTTTTTCCATCACAACTTAATTATATCAAATGATGTCACAACTCAATAATACAAAGTCTATTTTTAATTTTGTAGACCAATAAGAGGAAAGCTCAAGATATTCAGCATAGGAATGTCACCTTCCACCAACTGTCTTGGGGGGTAGGGGTATGATTTATTGGAACAAAAGGTGATGGAAGAAAAGATTAAAATAATCATCATCATCATCAAATGAAGTTATTTGCATCCATCCCTTCCTAGTCAACATGAGAAATGGAAGTTGGCTAGGACTAAACCTAGAGGACATATGACATCTAAAACATCCCAAGAGATTGTCCAACAGATTGTAAGTTAATAATGAATTCATCATATATAATGTCTTCTTTTTAGTAATTGGTGTTGACATATTGTATTATTTTTTACATGATTCCATAATAGAGCAGAACTCACAGGGAAGTTTTGTTAGCCTTGGAAGATGTGAAATATCGACGACAGCTATTGACACCGAAGAGCATCCTGGTCGTGTCCGGACTGCTGGGTTTGGTGTGGAGGTGAGGCAGTATTTTGGATCAGCTCCCCGTTCTAGAACATTTGTGAATCCACAAATGATAAAGGAGCTAGTTGCTCAGCTCGCACATAGGCTCAAACCTAAATTGACCCAGCAAATAAGGGCACTAGTCACAAATGAAATAAGAGGTGAATTACGACGATAATTTGACTAGAAGCTCAAATGCATGGGCATCTCGCAATAGCACACTCATTTGCAGCAAGATGTAGTAGTACCTACACGTGGGAGAGTTAACACAAAGGGGGGTTAACACAAAGGGGGGTTAACACAAAGGGGGGTTATGCTTTTGAGGAGGACGAGGAGGACACAAACATTGATGTTCCATATCGGTGTAAGTTGTTTGTTCGATATCCTCCTCATCTAGTATCAATTGGGAGAGTGTATATTGTAGCTTCGACGATCCACGCATAGCCACTTGAAGATGATTTTGCTAGTGGTCGTCGAAGAAGTTAGACATACAAATGTTGAGGTGCCAATACCCACATCAGAGGTTAGATTTAGGGAAAGCACTTGGTACATTATGTGACCTACACATCTCCTTAAGGCCATTTCTAAAAGACATTAGGTACAATGTCATAATTTCTCTTCATGTTATTTAAATTGATACATTTTGTTATCTTACTTACAAGAGCGTGGGAGGAAACAAAACTCACCAATTATTGGTTGATTTAAGTCCTAATCAATCCCAGCCACTCCAGGCAAACATGAATCCAATTCAGAAGTTACTTAGGGTTTCCACGACTTATTTAAGTCAGCTTATTCCATTCCTTGGGATGAAACAATCTTTGGTGTGGACAATGGTGGTATACCATTGTACATAGCCATGCAAGACATGTTTGAAATCATCCAGGAAAACCAACTACTAAACATTGCAGTCATTCAATTATGGATGATGTAAGTATGCTTTAAATGTAAACATTTTTACATTTTATTTGATGAAATATGTTTCTTGAAGCATTTTTACTAATACCGATAACAATGTAGGTACATGAATCAATTAATGTATAGTACAGGAAATTCTAATATTTATGGATTCTGTGAGCCACAAAGTATACAAAAGTCTGGAAATAAGAAAATGGAGTGCTAGACTTATATACAAAGATGAATTCAAGAATCCCGAAAGAGGATTTACTTTGCCTTTGTTATTCATATGTAAGTTAGACATCTTTATATTTTTATCTTAGGTAATTAAGTGAACATGAGTAATGAATTGACTATTTGAGGTCCCATAGGCAATTGATGTTTATCTGTCGCGCGGAGAACATTGTGGTTTGGTTCTATTCATTACATCTGAAGCCAAGTTTAGATATGAAAGCAGTAGTACAAGGGTATGATTTAATTAATAAATAATATGTTATTGTTGTTTGTATAATATAATGTGAGTTACTAATCATCTTTGATTTTAGTGCAATTAATGTCTGTAATGTACTTGGTGAAAGATCTACATCCACATCCCATAAGCTACGATGGATATTTCCTAAGGTATTTAGTTCTTAATTGAACCTATTAATTTTATTTTTTCACTTGTTTAATGATTTAACTTTGATGAAATTTTAGTGCAACAAGCAACAAAGAAGTTGGGAATGCGGATACTATGTGATGCACTAGATAAGGACCATAGTATGCGTCCATATCACTGACTCTTGGGACCAGGTATAAAAATGGTCAAATTACATACAATGATCTTCAAGTTTCATATGATGGTGACTAATAAAACTATTTCCTGTTTAAGTGTTTTTCATATCCTGCCATTGGACAGTCACACAATAAAAGAAATTTTCATGGAATGGGCAAGATACTTTATTAAAATTAGAAATAATAACTTAGAGTGTATATAGTTTATAGAAATCATAACAGATACATAGGGTTACATGTACATATATACATTGTTAGTTTTGACATTGTAAATAATGTTGATGTTAACTTCATCATATTTACAAAAGTTATAGTAGTTTTGGTTAAAATATTATGTTTTGTAATTGCTTTGGATGTGAATGTCAATTGGATTTCTGTTTGGAAATCTGGTTCTAGAATTGGTCTTTTGCAGGTGTAAGGACAATTGTTAAATGAAATTGAACTTTAGAAAAAAAAACACACCACATATTATGACTTTAACCGATTGAGTATGTCAGATACTATATCAGTTAAAGTCATAACCAATGTAGTATGTATGGTGCAAACACACAAAGCAAAGATGATACTACATCGGTTGCTTGGCCAGCCGATGTAGTATTCCCCTATTACATTGGTTGACCCAGCAACCGATGTAATAGGGGCACTATTTAAAAAAAAATTGAGATATCATATCGGTTGTGGCTCATAACTGATATAGTATCTCTTCCACAGCTCCTTTAGAGGTCACTTTGGATAGGTATTTGATGTCAGTGGTTGGTCAACCGATGTAGTTTATCAATATACTACATCAGTTCAAAGACCAATATAAAATTTAGACTTTCTACATCAACTGTATCTATATTGGTTTTGAAACCGTTGTAGTATGTCTTCAAGAATCAATATTGAAAGTGTTTTTTCGACTAATATTTTCTTTATTTCTATGTTTTTAAATGAGTTAAGTGAATAGTTAAAAAAATTAAAATAAAAAAAAAATTTATACTCAGCTAATAACATAAGAGTTTAATTGGGTTTTATTTACTGGTTATCAAGCTCAAAATTAATTCATAATTGAAGGTATTTTTTGTGAAAATAATTAATACAAAAAATATTATGAATAAGTTCTTATTATAACGAGGACTTAGTGAAGTATTATTTATAGGAAAATAGTTATGTATTGATAGTAAATACATACACAAGAAGTTAGTAGATTAAGACTCAAATTATCTATGAAAATTATATATGGATAAAAATTTGTATATAAAATCAGCATTACATACAGAATTATGTACGGATTTAAATCTCTATATAAAATTAACATTACATACGAATTCTTACATATAGATTTACATCCAGGATATTACATACAGATTTAATCCGTACGTAATTCATATGTAATATAATTTATATTAAAAATCAACATTACATACGAAATTACATACGACTTTTTTGTTCAGGGTATTATTACATACGAATTTAATTCGTGTGTAAATACATACATAATATAATCCATATTAAAAATCAACATTATACGGAATTACATACGAATTTATAACCAGACTTATTACATAAAGATTAAATTCGTATATAAATTTATATACAAATATTTATGTTATTATTTTTAATATATTATTAATATAAATATTATTATTATTATTAACATTAATAATATTATTAATATTATTGATATTATTATTAATATTTTTATTAATACTATTATTATTATTATTATTATTAACATTATTATTATTAATATTATTATAAATGCTAATATATTATTATTATTATAATCTATATTATTATTATTACTACTACTATAATATAATTAATAATATTATTGATATTATTATTATTATTGATATTAGTACTATATTATTAATAGTATTGTTATTATTAGTATTATTATTATAAATATTATTAATATTATTATTATTAGATATTATTAATATTATTTATATTTAAATAAAATTGTTGTTATTATTAATAATATTATTAACAAAATATTATTGTTGTTATTATTAATGTTTTTATTAATAGTATTATTATCATTATTATTATTATGAATATTATTAATAATGTTAGTATTAGTATTATCATTAATTATAGAAATTATAATAATAATAATAATAATAATAATAAATGCTAATAATCATATTATGACAACAATGTTACTTTAATTTAAAGATAAATTGTTGATACATGAACTTGAATTCGAAACAAATTTTTTTAAATAATATTTCATTAAATATGGAATAAATCTATATATAAAATTCTGTTTATAAATTACATACAAAATAAACTTATATTTAAATTACATATGAATTTTTATCTGTATATAAATCATAAATCCGTATATAAAATGTTTACTTTGGCCATCACGAATTTCAATTTTTTTTTTTTGACCCACATTGCCACTTACCACCATTGAAGACATCAGATTCTCACAACTAATTTGACCTTGGTTGTGTTTCTGGGTTGCCATGTTTATCACGAATTGAGGAAGTCAAACCTAATCCACACAATGTGTTGCCTAGCCACCGAAAACTCACACCTACCACTCAATCTTCCCTGTACCAACAATATTAAATGTTTTCGGTTTTCTCTCACCTCCACCATTGTTATACATATGTAACTCAAAGTTTCATTTAAAATAATCAATTTTTATGAATTAGTTTACTTGTAAATTGATTTTATCAAGTGAGATAAACTTAAATAATTTTCTATAAAGAAAAAGTTTAATTTACATTCCAACATTTTATACCTATTTAACAACGCGCATTTATGTAATAACAAAATTGTTGCATAATTTTGTGTATCATTAACCGTGTAAATAGTTTTTCTAATTTTTAAGACAACATTTTAAAAACCATTTCTAAAATAAATAAACAGCAGTTTTTAGTTTCATTTTTTTATACATCAATAATTGCTTATATAAGTCGTTATAGTATGTTTGACATAAAAAATTTATTTTCAATATATCAAACATAAAAAATTATCATATTTATTTATTTAACCTTTTTTTAGTTTTTATATATTCTATTTGTATTTTAGTGATTAAAATTTATTTTATTAATTAAATATTATACTTCAAAAAAATAAAATAATAATATTTTTATTTTATTTTTTAGATTATTATTTTTGAATATTTTGATGTTTAACTACTTACTTTTAATCAACACCGTAATTGATATAACATATATTTGACTATATATTATGTCTTCTTAACTATTTAAGGTTTAGGGTTTAAATAATTAACTACATCTTTTTAGTATTTAATTTTTAAAATAACAACATAAAAAACTCAAAAGTGTAAAAATGATCTATTTAAAATTATATATATATATATATATATATATATATATATATATATATATATTATTTAAAATAATTGATAACTAAATTTATTTAAGAAAAATCATACTAACTCAAAAGTATAAAGTATTTTAATAACAAAAATATTTAAAATTATTAATATATTAAGAAATTTAGTGAATTTATTTTTCAACTAACAATATAATTATTTTTATTAAAAGTATAATTGTATTTTAATGTTAAAAAAATATAATTATATTTTTTTATTTCTATATTTTATATGAAAATAGATATTTAAAAGAATAGCATTTTAGTTAAAAATAAAAATAAAAAATTTGACTTGGTGTTTAGAGTGTTATTCCCTTAAGCCTATCTCCTTGTTAACACTAATTATAATGTCTTAATTTATTTTTTGTGTCCTAATGTGTCACATTATTTTTTAAGACCTCCCTCCAAATTTTATTCTAATAAAAGGTTTTATAGTACTCACACTTTAAGTGATATTTTATATGATTGTTAATATTTTTTATTCTTGTGACCCAATGTCTTATTTTAGGTCTACTTTAAAATAAATGTTTTGAAAACTAAAAATAATTATTTGAAATTAAAATGAACAGTTAAAAAATATTTTAAAGAAACTAAAATAAAAAAAAAATCTTATTATATAATATCTGTAAATATACTTTTCAAATTTAAAAAATTAAAACTAAAATTAAAATTCACTTATTTTATATTTAGAATAAACAACATATTTTAATATATATATATATATATATATATATATATATATATATATATATATTATATAATTTAAAAATATATA
>Ga0209700_105855_pt1 | contig 20002 bp, 12 predicted proteins | sample SiratroredBW_FD_187528 | JGI IMG/M metagenome (GOLD analysis project Ga0209700, IMG submission 187528) | Root nodule microbial communities of legume samples collected from California, USA - Siratro red BW (SPAdes) (version 2) | ecosystem: Host-associated > Plants > Roots > Nodule | place: USA...
TCTCTATGGACTTAAACAAGCTCCTAGGCAATGGTATGAAAGGCTAAGTAATTTTCTGCTCTCCAAGAATTATCAAAGAGGTCAAGTAGACAAAACTCTCTTTATTAAGAACTCTGAAAATGATATTATTTTAGTCCAAGTGTATGCAGATAATATCATTTTTGGATCGACTAATGAACTACTTTGCCAAGAATTTATATTAGACATGCAGGGGGAGTTTGAAATGTCAATGATAGGGGAGTTGAATTACTTCCTAGGACTGCAGATCAAACAGTTACAGAAAGGCACATTCTTAAATCAGTCAAAGTACTGCAGAGACGTATTGAAGAAGTTTGAGATGGACAGTTGCAAAGAGGCATCAACTCCAATTGCAACCAGTTGCTATCTAGATGCAGATGAACATGGAATAGTAGTAGATCAAACCAAGTTCAGAGGACTCATTGGATCATTGCTCTATCTCACAGCAAGTAGACCTGACATAACCTTTGTTGTATGCATGTGTGCAAGATTCCAGGCAAATCCAAAGGAGTCTCATTTCAATGCTGCTAAAAGGATTCTCAAGTATCTCAAAGGCACAATAAATGTTGGCTTATGGTATCCAAATGAAGTTACACTTAATCTCAATGGATACTCGGATTCAAACTTCGCTGGGTGCAAACTGGACAGAAAAAGTACAAGTGGCACATGCCGTCTACTTGGAGCAAGTCTAATCTCGTGGAACAGCAAGAAGCAAGCATGCGTTGCTCTATCAACTGCTGAGGCCGAGTACATTGCAGCAGGGAGCTGCTGTGCTCAAATCTGTTGGCTAAAACACCAACTTAGTGACTTTGGTCTTAAAGTCACAAAGGTACCCCTATTCTGTGATAATACTAGTGTCATAAATCTCACTAAAAATCCAGTGCATCATTCACGAACTAAACATATAGAGATTAGGCATCATCTCATTAGGGAGCAAGTGAGTAATGGTATTTGTGAAATCAAATTTATTGAATCTGAAAAACAATTGGCAGATTTTTTCATTAAACCACTTGCTAAGGACAGATTTAATTACCTAAGAACAGAGTTAGGCGTATTGGATTATCCAAATGTTGCATAAGTCAAAACTGCATAACACTCTTGCTTACTGTCATCCAAATCAGTTTATACGTGTTTGGAATCAACTTATTGCGGTAACAGAATTCACTGTGGAAATTTCATATTTGCTATTTTGTCTTTTGTGCGATTAACTCACGTGACCTGAGCAAATGAATGAATGAGGATTTGAAGAATGAATGAGGATTTGAAGAATCAAATCCGCTGGGCAGACTGCAATGAGCAGAGGATCTGCAACCGTCACTCAAAATCCCTTTTGGTTCACCTTTATTGAGCCACTCAAAAGGCCACCTGTCATCATTCAATTGGGAAGCTAAAAAGGTAGTATCTGCACAGCAGCTGAATAGATTAGCATTCAACAATTTTTCCATTATTAGGCCATCTTGTCTTAGTGATTGAAAAGGTACGTGTCTTTCAATCCGAAATTGCAATGGGTAGGAAGGTCAAGAGTTTTGCTTGTATCGTTTGGTTGTGCTTATTGTGTGTGGTTGCACTTGCCTATAAATGTTGTGTTGCACTTAGGCATTTTTGCATAAGCATTATGCATTCACATACTCCAGAAAAATACAAAGCTCCAAACCCACCTCTCTACAAAAGTTCTTCCATGGCCTCCCCAAGCAATCCGAGGAAGCGAACCAAAGAAGCCGTTAGTGCTGGTAGGCACATTGACACTTGGGGCCATCTTGAAGGGTGGTTTGCTAACGTTCGAGGCAAAAGAACTGAGGCGAGTATCAACACTTACCTAACCACAGTCAGCCAAAAAGTCATCAACACTCCCAAACATGTGAGTCTGGACTGGTTGAAATCAGAGGAGTTGTTGGATGTTGCTGAGTCGCTGGAGTTTCAGGGGCTTGAGAAGTTTCTCGGGCTAACAGGGAACATCTATCCAGACCTGACTAAGGTCTTCTTCACCAACCTAAAGGTGAAGGGAGACAAATTCGAGTCAAGGGTGAAAGGAGTCATCATGGATATCACTCCTGAAGTTTGGGAGACTGTTACTGGTCTAAAGTGTGATGGATTGAAGCTGGGAAAGGGAACCATTGAAGGCCTTGAAGAATACAACAAAATCACTTTCTACAGGAGCTGCTTAAGAAATCCACAAGTTGCTGGAAAAGGATTCCAGGTTGGCGGCCTTGTTGTTTATCCAAGGATTTTGGCATTCATCATCGTGTGGATTCTCACTCCACGGGGACACAATCATGTTGTGTTGCATTAGGAAGATCTCATTTTGATGAACTGCATTATGAATCAAATAAAATTGAACTAGCCATCCGTGATAGGAATGCGGTTGGAGAAGGCTAAGAGGCTGATGGATTACAGAATCCCTTATGTGGTACTCATATCGAAGTTCATTCAGTACTTCAAAGTGCTTGATCAAAGAGAGTTGATTGAACCGATGAAGCAGGCGTTTGAAATGAATACCACCAATTTCAACAAAATGGGGCTGATAAAAGTAAATGGACAGTGGAGGTTTCCAACAGAGGAAGATGAGGAATCAGAAGAGTCTACTGATGCTACTGCAGATGCTCCAGATAATGCTGACAGTGGAGCACCTGATGCTGAAGCTGGTGAAGACAATGCTGAAGGGGGAGCTACTGATGGAGCTACTGGCAACACGCCAATGGATATTGAGGATGATACTACAGAGGAAACTGACAAGAACTCGGAGTTTACAAAGTTTGCACAAGAGATTTTGAACAAGCTGGAAGAAATTTCTGCTAAGCAGAAGAGCAACCAAGAGATAAATATAACTCGGTTTGAGAATTTGGAGCAACAGGTCGAAACTGTGTTGGATAAGTTGGCCACAATGGTTGCTTGGAATGCGCCACTGGAGTAAAACATGCATATCATAGGCATTTTCTCCCATTTAATGAATCCATAGGGGGAGAAATTAGTGTGTTTGTGTGTGGCCTGATCTATTCTGTGTTTGTTTTGTTCATGTGTTGCTGTTGTTGGTATGATGTTAGAGTTCATGTTAATGATTTCTGATGTTTTGAATAGGTTTACCTAAGTGTAGGTTTACCATTTTGATCAGGATTTATTCCTGCTGCTGCTGTTAAACTAGTTCTGTCTTAGTTAAGTTCTATGATTAACCATTCCAAATGATGAAATTTTGTATTGCTGGTCTATGCTGAAATTGAGAATACAATATGATCATGCTGTGACAACAATTATAAATGAAAGAACCTGGTTTTATGTTCTATGACAGACTATTGCTTTCATGAGTTTATTTTATGCAGCTGCAGATTGTAAACCACTCACACACTGGAATGTCTTCATCAAAAAGGGGGAGATTGTTAGTATTCTCACAATACTAAAGGATTTGATGAAGTCATGCAAGACATAACCAGCAAGCCAAAGCAAGCAAGTGGAAATGTGTTCTAGGCTGTGTCTTAGTGTGAGTGAGTATGATTAGCCGTGAACGAGAACCTATGCACTTCTAAGGAGAAATTCATTAGCACATCGGTTAAATGATTTAAATCAAATCATAAAAAGGTTTTAACTTTAGTTAAAAACAGTTTTGGAACATAAAGTACTGAACTATTATGAACTGATTTCAAGTTAAGTCGAATCAATTTGTTCGTGTCTGAGCATAACTGAATTAACAGTTTTGGAAAATAAGTACTGAACTATTAAAAACTGATTTCAAGATAAGCCGGATCAATTTATTCGTGCCTGAGCTTAACTGAATTAACTGTTTTCTGAAAATCTGGTTTGAGCTCTTCTTCTATAATACAGTGGGTTTTTCAAGTGCAAAAAACAAGAAAAAGAAAGAGAGAACAGAGAAAAGAAAGAAGAGAGATATACTTTTGAAAAACACAATCTTTTGAAATTCATTTGTGATAACTACTGTGAGAGATTTGTTGTTTTCATAATAATCATTTTGGAAAGAGGGCTTTTTCTTGAAGAATTAATTCTGACTAAAGTGTGCTACTTGGTTTCTTCAAGACTGTGTACATGCCTTTCTTTCTGCACCAATCAGGGAGTTTTTCTAAACCCTTCTTGATCCTATTTGAATCAAGATTTGAGGTGTATTCATTGTAATTCTATGAAATTCATTGAACGTTTGTACTGGTTTGGGGTTCAGAAGTAAGCCTGTGTTTTCTGCTGAAATTGATTGGAAGCTACGGGGAGCAGTAGATCAATTTGCAGGGTTCTTGATTTCTACGGGGAGTAGAAATTGACTGGTCTGGGCTATAGGAGTTAGCCTGGGGTTTTCTACCGAAATTGATTGGAGGCTGCGGGGAGCAGTAGATCAATTTAGCAGGGTTCTGATTTCTACGGGGAGTAGAAATTGACTGGTTTGGGCTATAGGAATTAGCCTGGTGTTTCTGCTGAAATTGATTGGAGGCTGCTTGGAGCAGTAGATCAATTTAGCAGGGTTCTGATTTCTACGGGGAGTAGGAATTTGTTGATTAATTGTATGTGAACAATTAATTGAGTTAGTGGAACTTTCTTTGCAAGTGGTGCAGAGAAGACTAGACGTAGCCCTGTGTGGTGAACCAGTATAAAATGGATTGTGTCTCTTCTTCTTGAACCCTTTTCTTATAATCTTGATTTGTTCCTACACTGCACATTGAATTAAATTGAAAGATTGAATTAATTTTTGGTAATCTTGATAAAACTGGTTTAAGTCCTCTGCTGTATATTGATGTGTGCAATGTAACTTGAATTATGTGTTGATTCTGATTATTCTAATGTAGTTGTTCATGAAATCTTGATTAACAGACTGTTTCTTTTCAAACATTATACTACATACAACATTAACTGGAAATTGATTGCATTGCTGGAAAATTTAATAATCTGCAATATCACATATCAGTTTTAATTCTGAACAAATATGATCTGAAAGTTGTTCTGTAATGTTAGAAATCTGAGTTGCTGCATACTTAAGAGTTCATTACTGCAGTGTGATTCTTCATACTTTTACTGCAAGAATTGTGTATTTGATCTTGTGCTGACATTGAAATTAACTGATAATTGACTTTGGCTGAATTATTGTGATACTGCAGAATTGGTATCATTGTTGTGTGTTCTTGGTGAAACTGAATAATTGAATCTGCATTCTAAATAATTTTCAATTCTGCATCAATTACTGGTGGTAGGAAATTTTATCAGATTTATTAATATTGATTGAAATCAGTGTAGTGCTGTGTTAGGAGTTTTAAATTAGTATTTTGTAATTCTGTTCCTCTCTGCTCTCATTCAAATTTGGAGTTGTATGATCTTGATCTGAGTGTAATATTGCTATTGGAACTGTGTGAATTTGATCTGATTAATGTGTTGCTGTGAAATTGCAATTCTGTGTGATTGAGAATCTGCTGTGTGCTTATATTTGTCAGTATAACAAATTGATTCATTCGTGCCTTGAATCAATTTATTTCTTTACTGCACCCTATATCTTTAGCACCAAGATTCATTAAAGTTCTTCAGATTGCGAAAACTATTTTCAAAGGTCTAAATTGGTTAAAATCTTTCAAAGTTCAATTCACCCCCCCTCTTGAACTCAACCTAAAATGTTTTCAGTTAACATTAATATACTTATTTCTAATATTATTATTACTAATATTATTTTTATTACCCGTATTAATATTATTAGTAATATTAGTATTTTAAACTTTATTCATTTATTATTGTTATTATGAATCTTATTAATATTATTTTTATCAATATTATTAATATTATTAATATTATTACTGATATTATTTATATTATTGATAATATTATTATTGTCGTTTTTAATAATAATAATAATATTATTATTATTATTAATAGTAATTACCCCAAATTTGAAAGTTATTTTTTATCTAAATTTAGGTTTTGAATCCTGAGTTAAAGTAAATCATTTTATCTGAATTATTGTAAAATTTCAGCTATAAAAGAATGAAGAAAATGAGAGATTGGAAGATTCATGAAGAAAAGAACGAGAGCAGCTGTCAAGGACGAAAGCAATTCATCAATTCTTCTTCTTCTCTAGCAATCTTCCTTACCTTAGGTTGTAATGACTACCATGAGTAGCTAATTCTTCATCTTTGGGATTGAATGTAATCTTTTGAACTCATTTGTGTTTCGGTGATTTTTATATATAATATTCAGTTTCTACTCAATTGGTATTTTAATCTTGTGCTTAATGCTAGATTTTATCTGATCAATAGAGTCTTGATTTTGATTCTTGAATTTAATTGGGAAGTACTTTTCAGTTTCTGATCTAGATGAAAATACTCAATATATTGGAATACTAAGGATAGGTTTCGATGTATTGATTGCGTATAGCATATGTTCTTAATGCTGGGTAATTTACTAAATAGCGGAGGGATTAGTGTTTAGGAAATTTTTCTTATGAATTTCATGTTAGAACAATCGGTGTGAATGATTTTTATATGTGAATCAATTGTGAGTAGTTACGGATATTGTATGTTTTTATCAAATCCAAAATACGAATGAGGGAGATAGATGAAGTTCAATTCACACTCCCCCCCCCCCCTGCCTCTTGAACTTTTGCCCATCTTATTTTTCAACAGAACTCTCTCCATGTTAAACTTTTACAGCATTGTTAGGAGCTTCTCCTCCATTTCCATTCAGTGCAGTCTTTCCAAAGCTTCATCCAAAAGGTTGAACATTGAAGCAAAGCACCAAAAAGGAACTCTATTAGTATAATCTAAAACAAGGTAGGTTTTTATAGTATATAAATAATGAATTGAAATTAATTTTAAAATATTTCAAGAAATTTTGATAGTTGTTTTAAAATTATCAGAATTTACTTTTTCAAATTTCTTTTGAAAAAAATGTTAAAATTTATTTCGACATTCAAAAATTTCAAACCAAAAAACATCATTTGTTGTTTTATAGATTGAGATATATTTTTTTCATTTAATGTAACTTTTCAATCACATATATCATTTATCTTATTGGACTTAGACTTAACCTGAACATAATATATTGATTAACTTGAAATGGTGATTTGACTTAAGTCTAACCTAAATTTTCTCATACAAAATTTAGATTTGAATTGAATACATATTTTTTTATATTATAAAACTTTACTTTTAAGAATTTTCGTTATTTTAAATTTTAAATAAGTTTTTATTGACATTTTAATCTTATAAACTTTTTCTTAGGCAGACTTTTTGGTTATGTAATAGCTTTAGAATAAAAACTAACCTAGAATTTAGCTTTAGAGATAAATATGATAACACTTCAATATTTTTTTATCAAAAAAGTTGTTTAACTAAAATATAGTTAATCAATTATTATTTTTATAATAACAATCATCAACTACTCTAACAAGATATTTTGTTTTATTCACATAAAAACTATTAGCTCTCTCTAAAAAAAGTTGTTCTTTCCATTTTCTCTAAAATTTCGCCTTTCTTCCTTATCAAAATGACGATCAGAGGTTATTCCTAGATTCCTGGTGTTGAGTAGAGCAAGATTGTCCAATCAAACTCTTGAACAAAGTTAGGTTGTCCGTGATTTTAGGATTTTAGAACTCCTTTGAGTATCTCTACTTTATAGAGGTAAGGTAAGCTAGTTGTATGTTTTTATATATATTGTAATTACTTATCTGGTGAATTTGAGTAAGGGAAGCTAGTTGTATGTATTTATAAATATTATAATTACTTGTTTGGTGAATTTGGGTAAGAGAAGCTACTTTAAATGGTTTTAATGGATATTGTAATTATTTATTTTATTAAATATGAATTGGATGAATTTGAATTGAATGGAATGAATGTTTATATATGGTATGATGTAGTGTCAATTTTTGTGAATGATGTGGTAAGTAACCGAGACATAGTATCTTTGGGAAAGGAGATATTCGTGTTCAGATTATTAAGATGTGCATTGTTTGGGGATTCGATCTATCTAAGGAGGTATCCCGACTCTATTGGTACAGTAGATTCATATAGATGAAGATTATCAGTTAGTAAAGAGTCGAAGGAGGTTCATATGGCCATCGCCGAGGTTTGAAATATGAGCTTATCGGAATAGGAAATATGGATTAACCCTATGCATATGAGAACTGTACCTGAGGTTTTAAATAGGAACTAATCAGGATAGATTGTATCCGTAGATCGGAATATACGGATGGTATATGACAGGTGCACTAAGTTTGAATTGTTGTTGTTTCGTTGAGATAGAAATTAAATTTATGAAAATACATTTTTTAAATTCTCTAGCTTACCCTTATTTTTGCGTGGTGTTTGTTTTGCTTTTAAATCTGCGATGATAGTGTCTTACACGTTAGCAGAGGATTTGATAGGTGGTGTGATTCCTTAGTGAGCTGATGGAGAAGTTTTAATTTATTTTATTTTGTGATTGTAAAAAGATATTTTTAATAAATTTTATGTGGAGAAGTATATTTTGAAATATATGATGAATAGATTGATATTTATATTCAGATTTATTATATAATCCCTATGCAATAAAGTTTCTAATACATAAAAAATATGGGATGTTACAAATGTGGTTCAAGATCGATACCAAATTAACATGTCTAAATATGCATAATAATTACTATAACTAAATATAATAATATATTTATATTAAAATAATTATTTTACATAAAAATTTCTTTATTATATTCTTATAATATTAAATAGATAATAAATAACATAATTTTCAAAATTGATAATAATAAAAATTTAATCTAAAAATATGACATACATATTTAGTGTTGTACATTGTTATGTCCATATAATATATTCTCATTTTAAAAGTTATTTTTTTGTATATAAAAATATAATATAACATAAGTTAGTATCTTTATAACATATAAATAATGATTTGAAATAGTATTTTCAAAATTATCAGAATTTACTCTTTCAAGATCTTTTGAAAGAAAATGTTAAAATTTATTTCAAAATTCACAAGTTTCAACGAAAAAGAAAATCATTTTTGTTTTATAGATATAATTTATTTTCCTATTTAATGCACGTTATCAATTACATATATTCTGGTTTGAAAGATTGATGTTGATAAAAAGAATATATTTGAAAATACTACATACAATTTAAATGAAAAAAGGAACTTGTATGGAAATAATATTTTTTTCTCCAATAGAAATCTGTCAAATTTAAAACTTTTATAAAATCACCTTTTAAAAATTTAAAAAAATGAGCTTAAAATTTATATAAATTAATATGTAACTAGATGTTATCTTTATACCATCATTAAATGTTAAAAAACTTAGTAATTAATAAATAATTTTTATTACTATATATATTGTAAATATATAAATAAATATAATTAAATATTTAAATTTATATATAAATTAAAGATATATTGTACATAAACAAAATCATAACAAATGGCAGCTATTTTACAGATAAAATATTACAATAATTAAATATAATAATATTTTATATTAAAATAATTATTTTTATATAAAAATTTCATTATTACATTTTTATAATATATATAATAAATAATATTTCATTATTTTTCAAAATCAATGATAATAAAAATTTAATTGAAAAATATTACCTATAGTTTTAGTGTTGGACATTGTTATGTTATTATTACTTATAATATATAATTTGCATTTTGAAAGTTATTTTTTATAAAAAAACGTATAATCTAAAATAAGGTAGTGTTTTTATAGATGATCCAAAAAATATCATTTGTTGTTTTATAGATATAGATAAATTTTTTTTCAATTAATGTAACTTTTCAATCAGATATATTATGTTTTGAAAGAATGATGTTGATAAAAAAAATAATATGATGCAAAATAAAATAAATAACTATTTCAAATTTAAAACTTCCATCCAATTTTCATTTTCTCCAATTGAACTATTTCCAATTTAAAACTTTTATTAAATCTTCTTTTAAAAATTAAAAAATATGGTGAAGGAGTTTAAAAATTATTTAAATTCATATGCAACTAGATGTTATCTTTTACTATAAAGTAAGTACTCAAATCTATATAGAAATTAAAGATATATTGAAAAGATTGGAGATAAGTATATGTAGGTATTATAGATAACAAAATCATAACAAATTGGATATAAAAAGGTTTTTTCAGCATCATATAACATTTATATATTTATTCTTCTTCATCTTTCCTCCAAGGTCATAAGATTGTTTACATCTTTCCTTTTCTTCTTCATCCTTCCTTAATAAATTGTTACTTCTTTTCAGTTCTCAAATAATTCTCTTTACAACGAGTTTGAGTTTGAGCTAAGACAACTTATTTGAGATACTCTCTTGGTTGCCTGCAGAAGCTATTTACAAATTTATGTCTACATGTAACTTTTTCAGAAGAAAATTATTTTGTACACAAACAAGTTCAACATGGATTGTTAAAGATTGACACTTGTTTCTTCATTCAACCAGAAATTTCCATTGGTGCAATTTGGAAGTTGAATTTCACCCTTTACCTGATCAAGAATCATCAGTTGGGGTGTCTAATAATACTCATGCATATTTTTCCAAGAGTGCCAAGATTTTTGAGTTTATACAATGGCTTGATTCTCTGTTGTCTAGCGAGTGAGAATGAAGTAAATTTTTTTATTAGCAACCCACAATATAGTCTTGCTGGCCTATTCCAACTCCCGAGCACATCCAAAATACTGTTGGGTAATACGAGGGGGCAAAACCGGAGAGATCTCACAAGAATGAGAATTGAGCCAAACCCACACAAAGGAATGACACCACCTTCAACCCAAAACCTTAAGGCTTCTCATTACTGAAATTTTTTTCACATAAAGTCAATCTTCCATTTTCGCCTTCCAAATATTATAATTGGAGTTATTCGGAGCAATCATGTTACTAGTGTTAGTTTCCATTGTACACCAAACCACAAGCTCAAAACCGATAAGCTCTGATACTAGTTGATGGGAGTCAGGTAGTGGAAGCAATAAGATTCACTTTTATCAGAAAAATATGGAAACACCCTGAACGTAACCAATTAATCCAAACAAAACCAATATACAGTCGAAAATAGAAGAATAAATCAACACACATAATTAACATGGGAAAAACCTCTCAATAGAGATCAAAAAACCCACAGGACGGTAAATACTCCACTAATACCAAAAGAAAGGTACAATGAGTCTCACAAAATTAATCACAGAGCATACCAATACAACTCTTCCTAATCCTCAAAACGGACACCAACAATGGCACAAAAATATCAACTAATTGAAATTAATAAGGAAGAGTTCAAGAATCTCGTCACTAGAAAAATAGACAATTTTCATGAATTTTCTAGAAACAAATTACAGCTCTGATCTCAAATCCGACCCTCGAAAACAATGAACTGTGAGTGGTAAAATTTTGGTACAAATTTCAATGCAATTGGAGAAGATTTCACCGTTGGATTTCTGAAACAACCAAGACTGACGGTAAGAGGAACTTGCTGCGGACAACAACTCTTTACAAAATTCCTTACACTTTTACATACCTCTAGTAGACAATCACACTGTCCAAATTGAAGAAATATGAGTGAGAAATCTTCAATAAAAATTGCAGCTCGATCAGACAAGGTTCACTACTAGAAAATTGCCAAATAGTGACCGAAAAAATCGGTCACTATCGGTGACCGAATCACTAACCGAAAAAATCGGTCACAAATTCGGTCATAGATTCGGTCACAGATTCGGCCATAGAATCGGTCACAAATTCGGTCATAGAATCAGTCACAGAATCGGTCACATAATCGGTCACAGAATCAGTCATAGATTCGGTCACAGAAATGGGTTACAGAATCGGTCACAGAATCAGTCACAGATTCGGTCACAGAAATGGGTCACAGAATCTTGATTCCTTGTTATCTAGATTAAGTTTTAGTCTGTTAAAAAAAATTTTAAATGGGAAAAATTTTAGTTATCATCAAAATATTTTACGCATTAAAAGACCTCATTTTTTAATATAATTTAATATGTTAGTAATTTTGTAATTTTTCTTTTACTACCATAATTTAGATGATGAGGCAAGCGTATTAGTATCAAATTAATATGAATTCAAATTTAAATTTATTATAAAATTAAAATAATAAATTTTTTCAATTTTCAAAAGTGATTTCATATTTAAAACTTTTAAAAGTAATGTAGCAAAGAAAATTAATTTATTTGGTGTGTATGGAAAATGTGAGAAAATATTTGATGAAAGAGTACCTTTTATTTAGATGAGGATTGAATTTTATTACAAATAAGAATGATGTATATCAATAAAAAAAATATACAAATATTAAATTCTTTGATTTACTTAATTTTATTTAAACTAATGTTGTTTGAGTGATAATTTTGATGATGTTATCTAGGTTTTTTTTTTTCTTAATTGTTATGCTAATATGATCAAATTATAAAATATAATTTTCTTTTTCAATGTTTTTGACAAAAAAATATGATTTAAAACCTTTTTTTTCATTTTTCATAAAATATAATTGATTATAGTAAATTTGTTGTCGATTGTTTTTGGATGGGTCAAAGTTATTTTTATTGATCTTGCAAATAATTTATTATATAATTTTAAAAATGTTTTTCAAAGTTGACAAATAATTGATTAATTAAATAATAATAGATTATGCTTTTTCGAAGTCCAACGTTTTGTATTTGATGAATTATATAAAATTTTAATCTATTATTTTTTATAAAAGTTGTTTTCATATGTTTAACATATAGTCGATTATAAGACAAATGGATTATACAAAATTTTCTCAAAAACTCAATATTTCAAAAATAATCTATTAGATTTAAAAATAATTGATTAAATTATTTTAAGATGACATTCATGTTATTTAGCAAATACAATAGTTAGTTATAATTAATCATAATCGGTCATTTTAATAAATAATCTTTAAACTCTTATAAAGAGAAATTTTTTCATTGTTCATTATGATACAATTTCATATTATTATTTTATGAGGAGATATTACGAGAGTGTTACACATTATAATTTGATTGAAAAGAATTATTTAATATTCATCAAAAAGAGTGATCATATTATATATAATTGCTCGACTATCTAGATTGTTAAAAGTTTTATCAAAATAACAAGAAATCCTTTCGAGAAACATATGCACAATGATATTATTGACTTGTCTTATTTGAAGTTTCTTCATATCAGCATGCGTTGTCAGAAAAAGATCTCTCCTATTCAAATTATTTGGAAATTCTCTCACGTTAATTCAGTGAAGGTCAACACTGATGGTGCTGCTAGAGGGTGTCCGAGTTTTTCGACATGTGCAGATATTTTTCGTGGTAGCAGGGTTGAATGTATATGTAGTTTCTCCTCTTTCCTTGGGGTTCAAAAACCACTCTCTCTGGACAACAGAACCTTATAATTCTCTCTCTCTCTCTTCTAAAAAAAAACCCTAAAAACCCTTTCTCAACTTTCTTTGCTCTGTCTCGAAAACCTAAATCCCTTTATCAGTTCTCTTTTCTCTTCATCTGTTTCTTGATTCAAATTAGAGATTTAGAAGCCCCATACAATTCTTGGTGTAGGATAGAGCAAGTTTAATGGGTCACCATTACTAAGTAGGTAAGTACCAATTTTTCTCTGTTCTTAAGCGGTTTTGGGGTTTTCGTAAAAAGAAGATGTGCGTCCACTTTCTTGCATGTAGTCTTAGAGACATCAAGAATAATCCTGATTCGTTTTAGATCCTAAGGGTAGGTTCCTTGCAAGCGGTAGCTTGGAGTCTTTTATAGGTGATTCTTTACTCTATATAGGTAAAGAGAGCTAGTTTGAATGTTTTTAACAGATATTGTAATTACCTTTTTATTTAGTACGAATTGGTAGGGAAAACTAGTCTTAAAAGTATATTATAGTACACTATGTTAGAATATTTAATTGTGGGATGAGATGTGATTTTGATTTCAAATGTTCTCTAACAGTGATAATGAAATTTTGTATAGTTTGATGAAATAACCAATTTTATGTTAATTGAACTTGTGAGAACAGTAGACGTTATAATGGTTAGTATATAACTACTGCCTTGATGTGAGATTTATCCTTGTATGTTTCGATGTTATGGATTGAATGAGGTGTTTAGAATGATATAGTGATGGAGGAGGGCACAGTAGAATGCTCGTTTTCTAAGTTACTTGAGGGATCACAATAGAATGAAGCATCCTCTTAGTTTGTAGTGAGGGATCTGATAAGCGTTGATTTTCAGTGATTTTGTGTAGATTTTATGATTGATTTTGTTAGAAATTAGGTTGATTTTGTTATTAATTCGGTTTAGATTTGATTTTATTTGATTTTATTATTGACTTTTCAATTTAATACGCTTTATTGTGGAGAGAGAAAATTTGTTGAGAATTAGGTTAAATCCAAGGAGAGTAAGAGAACAACGGCGTGGAAATTAAGGGAAGAGAGCATAAGTGACTTTTTGCTTAAGCTAAACGAACAACTTGGGTTAAAACTCACTTAAAGACCAACATGCGCAAAACCTAAGTTGAAGATGTCAACGTTATTGAGGGCGTGACTTACGAAATAACTGCTGCGTGATGACCTAATTGAAAGGGCGAAAGCTATAAAAGGAGGTTAGGGTCAAACGTGAAGGCACTCTCATTCACCACCTCTCATTCGTGGAGACTCTTTGGAGGCCACCGCCGTCATCAAGCTCCATTCTTTTCTTTTTCGTTTGTAATTTCATGGCTACCATGCGTAGCTAATTGTCTAAATCTTGGGATTGAATGTAAATTCTCTACTTCAAATGCACTCTTAATTTTAGTTTGATGTCATTTAATTCAATACCTCTGTTTTACGTTTCATTCCTACTTTGATTTAATTTAGATTTCTTATTATGACTGGAAAGCACCTTTCGAAATCAGAACTAAACGTAAATGCATTGTATGTATAAATTCAAGGATGAATTATAGTGCAGTGACTGTTTATGGCAACTAATCTTAATGTTGATTAAATTATTCTAGTAACCAGGGATAGAAGCTAGGTAATTTGGTTTATGAAATTCAATGCTAGAGGAATCAGGTTGAAAAGGCTTTTATTTGCACAAATTGGTAATTGGAAGTGTTAGCACCAGTGGGCTACTATGATGATTTGATAAAGCCAACCAAGTGAAGATGTTCAAGACCTTATGATCATATGAGGAATGCATGAAGATTTCATGAAGATTGAAGACTTGGTCTAGAACTTAGGAGTGTGTGTTGTGGGGTATGTTTGAGGTTTAATCAGTGATGCATGCAATCTCAATCAATGATAAGCTCCACAAGTATTTTCTGAATTAACAAAAGTTTTGAAAAATCATTAAAATCAAAACTTGCGTTTTGAACAACTATTTTAACTAACTGGAGAAAAACAGTCGACTATTTGGAAAATCAATCGACTGAATTTTTAAATGACAGTTATGTTTAAATAGCTGGCGCGAAATTTTGGAAGTTATTTTACACATTTTCTAAGCACAAAAATTTGAGATTTCAAAGAGAGCGAATGCGCCCGTGAGTCTTGTGATCAAAGATCAATAGAAGTTTTTCATCAAGAACTGTTTTCTTGAACTGCTACTGGAGCTATCATTTGACTGAGACAGTTCTTCGCTGATTCGATCATCAAGACTAAGCCTTCTATACCTTTTCTTGTTACTTTTGTATTCTTTTGTATAGAAGTGCTTGTATAGCAGTAATCGAGTTTATCCTTCTTCTGTATTGACATAACTACTGCGTTCTTGAATTACCTGGGTTGGTAATTCTGTTTTGTACAGTGGGCTCTGTATAGGGTGCGACTTGCTGTGGGTTTCAGCAAGGGTCGTCGTGAAACACACAGTGGCGTTCTGTGTGGTTTCCTGTTCTGTTGTGGGATCAGCAGTGGTCTACTGCGAGTTGCAGTGAGACATTTTTGGGTTATACAGTGGACTCTGTATAACGTTACTTGTTGTGGGTTTCAGCAAGGGAGTTCGTGAAGCACACAGTGGATTCTGTGGTGTTTCTTGTTCTGCTGTAGGGTCAGCAGGGGTTGGCTATAGAGTGCAGTGTCGTCTTGCTGTAGGCAAGTGTTGTAAACTGGATCAGGTTGATCAGTTTAGTGAAATCCTTACTGTGTGTGAGGGACTGGACGTAGCCCGGTTGTTGGGTGAATCAGTATAAAAACCAACTGTGTCCTGATTTTCTCTTGCTCTCTCTTTCGTGTTCTTGTTGATTTTCTTGAATTTTTCAGAATTAAGTGAATCTTGCTAATTGAATAACCTCATCATTTTCTGAAAGCATTTTTTAGAAACAACCTAAGATCTTTTATTCCATTTTAACAAAATTTAATCCAAATTGCTTTCAATCTGTTAATAACCATTATATTAGTTTCCTGTAAATCTGCAGTTTCGCAATTTACTGGGTTTACTATTTAACAGTTGGTCTTTCCAGAAAACCTCTAATCTGTTTCTGTGTAATAAACTTAATCACTTCCGTACTTACATTTAAATTCTGATAAAACTGTTTTGATTTGCTGCATTATACTGTGACTAGATTGGATTCTGTTTACTGTTTCATTATACTGCTTTTCACAGTAAAGTCAATAAAGGTCCAGTTTATTAAACGAATTTGAATTTCTTAAAAAGTCAACAAGTTTAAAAAAAAAAGATTTTGAAATCCAATTCACCCCCCCTCTTGTATTTCAGCCAACACAGTTTCTTTCAATTGGCATCAGAGCTAGGACTTGTATCCTAGTCAAGTTTTCGATCCATGGCTGAAAACCGTTTGCCTTTTGCTGAGGGGGCTTCAATAAATAGACGTCCAATGTTTTCTGGTGTAAATTACCAATTCTGGAAAGTCAAAATGCGGATCTTTATTGAGTCTATTGACAGAGGCATTTGGAATGCAATTATAAATGGACCATATATACCTATGCATATTGTTGATGGTGTGTCTGCTGTGAAATCTTTTGATGAACTGACTAATATAAAGAATAAGCGTGTGCAGTATGATTTCATTGCCAAAAATATTATAACCTCTGCCTTGAACATGGATGAATTTTTTAGGGTGTCTTAATGTACCTCTACAAAGGAGATGTGGGAGGTGTTGGAAGTCGCTCATGAAGGCACGAATGATGTGAAACGGGCAAGGAAACATGCACTGATTCAGGAGTATGAATTATTCAGGATGCAATCAGGAGAATCAATTGCTGATGTGCAGAAACGATTCACTTATATAGTTAATCACCTGATCGGACTAGGAAAGCAGTTTGATAAAGAGGAACTGAACATCAAGATTCTTAAATGCTTGGATAGAAGTTGGCAGCCCAAGGTGACAGCAATTTCAGAAACTAGAGATTTAACAACTCTCACAACAACTGCACTATTTGGCAAACTAAGAGAGCATGAAATGGAGATGACAAGACTGAAGGAAATGGAATCTGCTGAAAAGAAATCCAAAAGTCTTACACTGAAATCAAAAGTTGCAGAAATAGAAACCAGTGAGGACAGTTCAGAAGAAGATAGTGATTTTGAAGACATCAGTCTGCTGACAAAACAACTCCAGAAATTCATTAAGCTGAAGAGAAAGGGAAAGAATCAGCAGTATAAAAGGTATACTAGAAAACCTGATTTAAATTCAAATAAGCTAACCTGTTATGGTTGTAGCAAACAGGGACATATGAAAGCAGACTGTCCAAATCTGGATAACAAAGAGAAGAGCATTGAAAGAAGAATTACAAAGCTGGAAAAGGAAGAAAGGCATATGTTGCATGGGAAGACAATGCTTCTTCATCCAGCAGTTCTTCACAGGAAGACAATGAAGGAAATCCGTGCTTTATGGCTGGAAAAGATTCTGAGGTTAGTAGTGAAGATTCCAGCAGTTCCTTTAATAGTGCAAATTAAAGTTCACTGCTGAATGCGTTTCAAGAGACGCATGAGGAAGCAAACAAGTTGGCTCGTTCCAACAATAGACTGAAAGGTATGAACAACTGGTTGGAAGTCAGGGTTAAGGAACTGGAAGATGAAGTTTTAAGACTGAAAACTGACCTTGATCACTACAAAACTTCCAGTAACTTAGACTCCAGCAAACCAACAAACTGTGAAAACTGTGAAGTCCTTCAAAAGAAGGTGAAGTACCTAATTACTACTGCTTCGAAGTTGACTATGGGAACAGCCAATCTGAATGCCATTCTGAGCTCTCAGAACTGTGTTTTCGAAAAGGTTGGAATTGGATATCAACCAAATTTCCCAAGGAAACAGAAAATGTACAGTAGATTTTTTGAAACCAATACTAAACAGTTTTCACAGCCTATTACCTGCTTCTATTGTATGAAAAGAGGTCATTCTGTCAAGGACTGTAAATTTAGAAGGTTTTTAGTGCCAAAAGGTTTAGTTAGGTAGGTGCCCAAAAGCACATCTAACACTGCTGGACCCAAATTTAATAGGGTACCAATGCCTCAATTCTAATCTATTTTGCAGGTCTGCTTGGCATCCAGTAAGCTGATGTGGTATCTGGCAGTGGATGCTCAAAGCATATGACAGGAAATTCAACTCAGTTGATTAATATCAAATGGAAACCTGCAGGATATGTGACATATGGTGACAATAACCGAGGCAAGATACTTGGAGTTGGTGATATTGGAAGAAATGATAGAGTAATCATCGAAGATGTACTCTTAGTGAAAGGATTAAAGCACAGCTTGCTAAGTATCAGTCAACTGTGCGATAAGGGGTACAAGATAATGTTTGAGCCTGATCAATGTCTCATAACAGATTCAAAATCTGCTAAAATGGTTCTTGTAGGTAAAAGAGTGAGTAACATTTACATGCTTAATGTGTCTAGCATAACATCTAGCATAAATTGTTTGTTATCCCGAGATGATGAATCTTGGTTGTGGCATAGGAGACTTGCACACATTCATATGCATCATTTAAATAGGATTTCATCTAAAGATCTTGTAATTAGTCTTCCTAAGCTTAAGTTTGAGAGGAACAAACTGTGTGGAGCATGCCAAATGGGTAAGCAAACTAAAAGTTCTTTTAAACTGATTAATGTTGTTTCAACAACTAGACCACTTGAGTTGCTGCATATGGATTTATTTGGTCCCTCTAGAACTATGAGCCTAGGAGGGAACTATTATGGTCTTGTTATTGTTGATGACTATTCCAGGTTCACTTGGACATTTTTCATAGCCACCAAATATGAAACTTACCATGTCTTTAAAGGATTTGTCAAAGTTATTTAGAATGAAAAGGACTACAGTATTTCATCCATTAAATCTGACAATGGGAGAGAATTTCAGAATGAGAAGTTTGACAGATTCTGCAGTAAATTGGGTATTAAACACAACTTCTCAGCACAAAGAACTGCACAACAAAATGGAGTTGTAAAAAGGAAAAATAGATCCTTGGAGGAACTGACCAGAACCATGTTGAACGTGAATGGACTACCCAAATACTTCTGGGCAGATGCTGTCAGCACAGCGTGTTATGTGCTAAATAGAGTAGTGATCAGACCCATACTGAAGAGAACTCCATATGAACTATTCAGAGGAAGAAAACCGAACCTGTCTCACCTAAGGGTCTTTGGCTGTAAGTGCTTCATACTTAATAATGGTAAGGACAACCTTGGTAAGTTTGATTCCAAGTCTGATGAAGGTATTTTTGTGGGTTACTCACAACATGGTCATGCTTATCGGGTTTATAACAAGAGGACCATGCTGATAGAAGAATCTGTACATGTGAATTTTGATGAAGCTAACCAAGATATGCAAGAAAGACCTGAGACACATGCAGATATGAAATTCCAATTACTCAACAAGCTGGAACTGAACTGGAAAACAAGACTGAAGAAACCAGTGTGCTACCAGAAATTCAGTCAACAAAAGCAGAAGAGCAATCTGCTGAACAAGAAGGTGTTCCTGACAGGATCAGTTCAGACTTGCCTAAGGAGTGGAGAATTCCTAGGAATTTGTCGCTGGATAATGTAATTGGACAGGTGCAGAAAGGAGTTTCAACCAGGAGGACATTGAATCAATTCTGCGAACA
>Ga0209700_105858_pt1 | contig 19996 bp, 12 predicted proteins | sample SiratroredBW_FD_187528 | JGI IMG/M metagenome (GOLD analysis project Ga0209700, IMG submission 187528) | Root nodule microbial communities of legume samples collected from California, USA - Siratro red BW (SPAdes) (version 2) | ecosystem: Host-associated > Plants > Roots > Nodule | place: USA...
ATCATCATAAGAAATTTGTTCTGTGATTTCATCTTTGATGTGCTGTTGGCATTTGTGAATCTGTGTGATTGATCTTTCTTTATCTTGAAATAATTCTGAACTAGTTTTTAGTAAACTGTATAAGATCTGATAAGCCTGTATAGACTGCCTTCTCTGATATTGAAATAAATCAATTCATTCGAAATTGAAGTCAGTTTATTTTCGCTGAACATTATATTTTCCATCATTGAGATTCGTTAAATCTTTTCAGTTTGCGAAAATTGTTTTCACTGTTTCAAAAAGATAAAAAAGTTTTCAAAGTTCAATTCACCCCCCCTCTTGAACTCAGCCTAATACGTTTTCACACTCTATACAAAAAATAAGTCTTCAATCTTCAATGCTTCTTTAAGAGAGGATTCATCAAATATAACAGCACCAACAACTTCAACAGTTATACCCTTGTGACCTTACTTTACACTCTCTGAGAGTGTTCTTATCCTTTATGAGTTCTTAATCTCAATGAGATATTAAGAAGGTATAACCTAAAGATGTTTGTTAACTCGTATAACTTGGAGAAGGTTGTTAACTCGTATAACCAGGAGAGATTTGTTAACTCATTGTAACCAAGACAGATTTTTTAACTCATGTAACCTGAAGAGGTTTGTTAACTAGTTGTAATCAAGTGATTTGATTAGTGGAACCTCTTAAGTAGTTTTCTTAAGGGAGAACTAAACATAGTCTAGGAGTTGGGATGAACTAGCATAAAATTTGTTTTGTTGTTTTGTTGCTTGTTGGACTGTTTCACTTTATTTGACTAGACGATCTTTTAGACAATCCACTAGACGACATGTTCATCTTATACAAAAAGAGTCTAACCTATTGATGAACTCACAATTGGAGAGAAAAAGTCAAGGCTACTCCATTCAAATTCAGAAGTTATGATACAAAGAAGTGGATAAATACTTATATAGCCTAGCTTTTAGAACATGGTAGGTCAGGTCTTCTTTGGTTAACGCATATTCCGTTCCAAACAAAGTCTTACAAGAATATGAAGGGCTTAAGACTTTTTTGGTTTATACTCCTAATTGACAACCAAGACCCTTGGTTTTAGAATCTATCCTTATATTAAAACTACATGTCTTGAATTTCTATTCTAAAGCTATATTTTCAATATTTTTGTTTAAAAAAAATTACAATAAATATTAAAAGATATATTTTTAACTTCTTTCAATTTTTTTTTTTACATTCCTTCGTAGTCTTGAAAATGCATTATAATTTCTTTCTTTTTACCTCTTATTTTTTAGCCCATGTAGTAATTTCTCCTCCATGTGACATAGATTTCTTTTAAATCGAGATCACATCAACAATAATACACAAGACATAATAAAGGATGACGAAGGACACTTAAGGTTAGGATAAAAATTTTGTATATTAGACCTTGTAATTGTTTTTTATAATTTTTTGTAATTAAAGACTTTTTATACATTAATTATTTTTTTAAGAGACTTGTCAAATGAGCGTCATTAATGATTAGACTATAAAGTATAAGATTGATACTATAAAAGACTTTTGTAGACTTTTATACTCAAAATTGATCACTTTTAAATTTTAAAATTTTCTAGGAATTTTTTATTAGCACTTTTTAATTCTTATATTTGAATTTTCAATTCAAATGACGAATCTTAATTTACTAAACCAATTTCTTTAGTTGATAGTAATATTAATTGAGACAGGTTGAAATTTCTTTATCTCTTTATCTCTTACACATTTTTTATTTTCTTGATCTGAAAAGTTTTAAGATCCTCCTACTTTAGTAAGTTATATTTGGTAGTCACAGCTAGATTCAGACATTTCCATCATTTTTTCATAATATTTTTAAAAAATGAGGTGCAATTAACAAATGTAATTCACATATTCGTTTCGATAAATTCGTGCGCTGTTGTTTTGGCTATTCAATTTTCGTTAAGCCGAGAAAATTCAATATATGAGGTGAATCATTCGTTGCGTTGCTCATTCATCACCGGTGCTTTCATTGCATCAAATAATCAAGGTTTGATGCATTTGAACCACGATGATGCGGTGGTTTACATGAATTGAATTGATAACTTCGAGACGTAATTGCCGAATTTTGTTGACTGTGTGTGCAATGCCATGCAGTTGGCTTTCATGAATTCGGTTGGTGATGAATTTGATTGAATTTACTAGAACAATGACGATGCATTTCAATTCAGCCATGATTTATACAGCAACTTACTAGTCAAATTGATTGCATTCGGTGAAATCTATTTGGTGTTTCTGAGATACAAGCAACTGTGTGAATGTTTATAAATTCAAGTTTGAATTAGTGATTAACGCGCATCGGTGTTGCGGAAACAATAGAATTAATCGCGTTGCAATTACATTCGATTCAATTGAAGCAATTATTCAAACACATGGTATGTTCTTTTGTATTTTTGGAAGCAGTTGAATATTAGATTCGTATAGTGGTGCAGTTGATTATAGTCACGTGAGCCAAAGTAGAATCAACGGAAGCAATTGGTTTGAGACCATTGCGTTAAGTTTCATTGCAACACTAGACCATGAACTTGGAGTTGTTCGGTGGTAGTTGGAAACGGTGCTGTGTGGTGAAGCAGCTGAGCCATAGTCCATTTAACTGATTTTCTGAAAGCAGCAGCAGGAGTTGTCAACTCCATTTCATAATTTATACCTTGCGGTGGAGCAGGAATCTGGTTCTCCATCTTCTTTGAAGCTGCTACATGAACAACTCACCAAGCAACTCCAAATCAAGTGGTGCCTGAATTTTCATGAAGCTCCAATTGTTATTCGCAAGCAAACGATGCCTCAATTCATCTCATTTGGTGAAAGTGCGGAAAGAAATAACTTAATTAGGATTTTCAGGTTAGTCTGATTATAGCATATGAATACATCAAATTATATATGGAGATAAGAAGAATCATAATTTGGAATAAAAGAAGAACTTTAATTCATTACGTATTGGTTGTGTCATTTACTGATCAATGGTCTATACAAAGAATAAGAGAGAAAAGTGTGTACAAACTGCTCTCAAAGCCAGAAGCACATAGAACTGTCTTCTTTATTCTTTAATAAGGTAGAATAAAAAATCTGACTCTTAGACAGTTGTAGGAACTCTTCTATATATTATTAATTAATAATGGGCTCAACCCACCTATTATCAATTGACCCAATAAATATTCACATAATAAAAACAATATTAGTTTATGTAACCAAATAAATAATAAAAATCAAATAAATAATAATAATGACTACATAATATTTTGACAAATAAGTTAATCAAGAAAAATTAGTAATTTATATATGTCCACAAAATAATTAATCCAACAATTGCAACCTTTTGATGCAAACACGAGCAATTCTTCAAGTGGTTGGTGGGCATTAATAATTTCTTCGGTGCAAAAACAGAAATAGTTCTTGTGGTGATTAATGGAGCACATGAGAAGTGCAGATCCAAGTGTGGCACATGTTGATTTAGAATGAATCGGTGGTTGGATTATTTTGATTCAAATTAAGCAGAATTGGAAACTGAATTGAAGCTACGCGACAATGCTTTGCTGACCCATTTGGTGAATTAAACTAAAATTCTTGCTTTAATATTTCCTGAGTCATCTATCCTATGTTTGTCTTCCTTTCATATCTTAAGGTTGATTGAATCATGGGTTCATTAGTTTCCCTTCAGTTTTTAATTATTATTGAATGTGAGACATACTATTGTGAGATACACTCTCAAAGGATTTTAATAGTTTAAAATTGAATTTTGAGATTATAAAATTGGGAGCTAAATATTAGCTAAGTATATTTTTTAAATTTGAGTTCAATTTTTTTAAAACAGCCAAAAATAAATTAAATTAAAAAGAGCATTTTAGAGATACTCAAACCCTTATACAGTGTCTATATGTGATTGGGCTAGGTAAAGTGCGAAGGTTAGCACCTAGTAATACACTATAAACTCGGCCAAGTAGTACAATAAGATTACACTATGATTAACTAATAATGTAGACTTGAAATTGTGCACCAACAAAGTCGAGAGCCCTGGTAGTGGGTCAAAACTGCACAGATGAGAGGTCTTTGCGAAGCTGCATAATGTATGTCCTACAGTGATTCCAAAAAATCGTTCAGTTCCTATAATCCTTTCATCGTCTGATCTTGACCATGATCCCCTTTATCTGTACCTACAAAACAAACAAATACCAAACCTACTATACTAATTCTTGTGGGTGCTCCCCTTTCCTTCGTCCATAAAAGTCACCACTTAGCTCCTCTTACCTAGCTCCTCTTACTCCAAATAAATTAACTAAGTTAAAGATTCCAAACACTTTATAGGTGAGAAGTGTCAGTCAGAGTATGATAATGTGATTCTCGATAACTTATGCTTAATCCATAACCATCCCTTAAGTTGTGTTAAGCTAAAAATTTGTACAACATCTACTACCCTTTTATTAAAAACCACCTTATTCCTGTGATTCCATATTTCCAACACAATTGCCACCCACATCCCTTTCTATGCATTATTTGCACATTGTCGGAGGCCTGTTATAAAAAAACTCAGAAAGTGAATTATAGTAGATTCATGTCTAACTGTTACATTCCCAACCCACTTGTCACACTGATCCCAAACTTTCTGTGCCACCTTGCAAGTACCAAACAAATGTTAGCTAGTTTCTTCACCTTCTTGACACAAAGGACACAACATATTTGTTAGTTGCATGTCTCTTTTAATTAAGGTGACCCTGGTTGGGAGTCTGTCTAACAGTAACCTCCATGCATGCACCAACGCCGATGGAGCTATCTTTATATTCCATAACAACTTAAAAACCTTAGAAGTCTACATTTAGTCCTCCTTGTTCAACACCATGTACCCAGATTTAACTGAATAAACTTGTTGGTCATCCCCTACCCACGCCTTCCTATCCTGACCCTCTCTACACCATCGGACTTTAGAGTTAGTAGCCAGCAGTTGGTCTTCCTCATTCTTTTCCCAAACAAACCTCTCTCTACGCCAACCTAAATTCCAACTAGGGCTCCCTCCATTCCTACTTTGGCCCAAGTTGGTAAGGTCACCCACCATATTGTCCTTACACTAGGAAATCATATACAACCTTGGAAATTTTTCTTTCAACACATGACCATCCGCCCATCTATCGTCCCAAAACTTAACACGTCGACATTCACCCAAAATCCAATGACATCTGCCATTAAACCAATTACCATGTGTATCCTTATAAAGAATCCTACACAGATCTTGCCACCACGTTGAGTGGTTCCTATGGATCATAGTGACGTCCAGGTTCCTCCAAGTACCATAGTTGGCATTCAGAACCTCACTCCACAAGCCCTTCTCTAATATCCCATACCTCGATTTCCACTTACCTAGCAGAGCAATGTTAAAACATTCAATGCCCTTAATCCCCAAACCACCTATTTCCACACGACTACACACCTTTGTCCATTTAACCCAAGCGACCTTCCTGACTTCTGATCCCCAACCCCTAAGGAACTTTGCCTGGATTCTTCTAATTTGGTTACAAACAGCAGTCGGAGCCTTGAAGAACGAGAAATAGAACAATGGTTGTCAACACCTAATTTCGTCCGGGCAAATAAAAATTATTTTTGCAAATAAAAAAAGAAAAAATAAAAAATAAAAGAGTAAAAATAAGAAAATAAAACTTTTTAACATGTGTTATTTAGTATCTTTGCCATTTAGGATAAATAATAAAAAGAACTTTGACTTTATAAAAAAAGTTTGATTAATAATCTGCAGTGGCATTGCAAGAGATCGGGACTAAACATTGTTATTTGGTCTTCAACTGGTATGTTCTATGTTAGCCTCTAAATAATTATATAATGTTGATTTGAGTGCATGTGCTTGCTCTTTGCCTACATGATTTTGTTGACTCTGCACTGGTAGTAATAACCTATGTTAGTTGTGCTATGATTCATTGTTGAAGATAGAATTAGAAGTTAAAATGTGTTTTATACCTATTAAACTGTTGTTCTGCTATGCTCTCGATCTAAATTAACCATGTCATTAAAATGTTGCTTTATACATGTTCCTGTAATCATGTATTCATACTCGTTAAGAGGTCACTTCCTTTGTCACGATCTCTTCCTCGTCAAGGTTATGTACAAGGCAAAATAACCATAGTCAGAATCATTTTAGAAATTCAGTCCAATTTATAGAATAAACCAAATTCTCAAACCCTTAGAGAGCCCAATCAAACCCGCATTAGCCATCCCTAAACTGATTTCTTTAAGAACCAAATTCAATTTCACCACCAATGCCAAAATCCAGAAAATTCACAGTCCAAAGCTTGAAAATCCGAAACCAATCGTAAAACCAATTCCAAATCAGAAAAATCCCTTAAAACAGATTCAAACATAGAACCCTCTAAGCCAAAATAATCATTAGAAACAAAGTAACTCAGATATTCACATAATAATCTGATTACAACCCTTTCCGCCACTACATAAGGGTAATCACAGAACACCAAAACCATCATCCCGAATCAGAAGAACCAAAAATGCTAGAATCAAAAATCAAACATATAATTACATCCCCAAACATAAACTAGAAATAGCATTCCAAAAACTCCTAAAATAGCATTTACCAGAACTAAAAAACCCAAGAACCAAATCCAACAAGAACCAAAACCAGTCCCAAAGAAACGACATAGCAAAGAAATTAAAATGATCAAAAAACGAGAAGAAAGATTGAACCTTTGGTGTTTGATTCGTCACCGTCGAGGTGACCCTAAGCCATCGCGTTTGCGTGGCCACACTCCACCTCCACCGCCGCACGATAGCCTTACAAAATCAATGTCGCATTCCCCCTCTGCACTTCTCTCAACTCTTACCACTACCGCGAAGCCTCCCAAAACAACTTCCAATTTATTCCATCAAACCCAAAGCATAAAAAAGTCCACAAAACTGAAATTAGAAACCCTTGGCGGTTTAGGATTCTGCTTCATGACTCATGCCGCCGGTGATGACCGTGGTTCCCCTCACTGCCACCGACGACCATCGTCGCATAAATAGCCCCGCGGTTAGTGAAGGTGCTCCCTAGTCTTTATTGCTCGCCCCTAATTAATTAGTATGATGAGCATTTAGGCATGGAAGATACCATTGAGACTCGGGGTTTTTGATATTGATTGAAGCTTAAATGAAGCTTGAGGTTTAGAGGAAAGTGATAACAAAGAAAGGGTAAAGGAAGGAGACAATGGCGCTGAAGCCCTCCTCATCTCTTCTAACCCTAATGTGAATCCCTAAAAACATGTATTTGTTTTTTCTAAAAGTAATATAGTAATTAATTTTTAAAAAAAATAAATAAAGTGAAAATGTATTTGGCTGAGTTCAAAAGGGGGTGAATTGAACTTTGAAATATTTTTAATCTTTTTAAAGATGCACAACAATGCTTTGCTGATCCATTTGGTGAATTAAACTAAAATTCTTACTTTAATATTTCCTGAGTTATCTATCCAATGTTTGTCTTTCTTTCATATCTTAAAATTATTTGAATCATGGGTTCTATATTTTTCTTTCAGTTTTTAATTTTTATTAAAGGTGAGATATAGTATTATGAGATACTCTCTCAAAGGATTTTGATAATTTGAATTTGAATTTTGTGATTATGAAACTGAAGCTAAATATTAGCACATATATATTTCTTTAAATTTGATTTTAAATCCTTCAAAACACAAATTAAACAACTTAAAACGTATTGTGCTTGTTTTATATGTTTTTTACTTGAATTTATTTTTAATTAAGTTTTTATTCGATAGTTAAATTAGTTTTATTTAATTGTTCAGTCTTATTCATTTCTTACAATTTGAAAAATTTATTTTTTTAATTAGTAGTTTTTAAAATAAAATTAATATAAATTCTAAATACTTTGTTTAGGTTCATTTTTGTCTTTTTCAAGTGTTATTTCATGCGTTATAAAATTTGTCTTATTTTCAATCTTTTTGGTTTAATCTATTTCTTGATTTTGTAATTTTTAATTTATCTTTAAAACTTTTTGCTTTTTTTCATAGACTTTTTCATTTTCTTTCACCTTGTTGAATTATGTTTGGGTTGGATAGATATTCCATTTTGAATATAAAATCCTTAGTGAATTGATTCAAAATTCTTTCTAATAGTTAAAGAGATATTTGAGTGATAATATATATATATATATATATATATATATATTTGATTCAAAGTTCTTTCAAGAATAAAGTGAATTGACTATGTACACTTTGAGAGAGATGGAGGTCTATGTAAGGGTTTAGAGATTTAAAATAAAAACCTGCATGCATTTTCATGCATGCGGTCTTACAGACATCAAGAATGATTTTTATTCATTCTAGATCCTAAGGGTAGGTTCAGGTCATTGATCAGAACTATAAGTTCTAGGTTGAGTTATCCTTGCGAGTTGTAGCTCGAATCTTGTATAGGTGACTCTCCTCTTAGATAGGTAAGGGATGTTGACTCTCAAGTCACTCTATAGAATCCAAATTAGAAGACCTAAATGTATTTGTATTACATATTCATCTATAATTTCTGATATAGTTAGGAGTTATTGAGGTGTTATGTTTTATGTTCAATTTGAGTATGTAAGCTTTGAGAAGTTAATGTGTTTGTGCTGGAGACATTGTGTGTTATTTCAATTGGAAGGTCTAGATTGACTTTGATATAGAATGATTTGAATTAACTTGATATTTATTTTAATTTTGCTCTAATTTGGCAATAGAGAAATTCTCTAATATTTTTAGTCTGGGTAACTTGATTTTGAGAATTCTTTTAATTTATTGAAACATGTATGAATAGTAACATGTGATTTTGATGTGTTAATAACTTTTGTGAAATAGTATTTTAGACATAGTATTTTCAGGAAAGAAAATATCGAGTAGGAATGATATTTTATGTCCATTGTTTGAGGATTTGTCGAGGAGGAGGAATCTTTACTTTACTGGTACCCTAAAATCATATAGATGATGAGTACGAGGTGGTAAGAATTATAGGAGCTTCATTTAATTAAAACTACAGTCTAAAAGCCCTGGTTAGGACAAGTAAATGGATTTACCCTGTTAGATGATGTTATGATTGGTTAGGAACTGTGTGGATTCATAGTTAGAAGGGCTCATCTGATAGGTGCTAACCTTTGAGTCCAATTTAGTGCATAAGTCTTCTAGAAGTAGAGTTAGTGTCTATGAAATGTTGAAATGTGAATTTGGTTTAAATTGTTATTGATGAAATATTTTATTTTAAGTATGTCTTTAAATAGTTAGCTTACCTTTCTTGTGTGTTTGTGTGTGTTCTATGTCTTTTCTTATCTATGATAGTTGTGTTACACGAGAGCAGAGAATATTGTTACAGGAAAGGATGCACCTCAATTGGCAGAGGAAACTTTAGAAAAGTAGTATTTCTTATATTTATAATGTTATATTTTGAGAAATATGTACAATTTAAAATCCCTACGAAGAGAGAATATATTTTGAATGACTACTATATTATCCTTTGGTTATGTAATGTTTTATATTAAAGTTTTGTGTGATTCATGTATGATGGATTTTATGGGATGTTACATTTTTGGTATAAGAGCAAGTCAAAGTTTAGGGAGTTGTGATTTTGTTGTGTTAAACTTTGTATAGTTGTTAGAAGTCTTTTGTAGTTATCTTAATTATAAAGAATGATATTAAATCTTTCTTATTGCTAGAGCTATTAAGATGATGGCTACTACAATTCAACAACTAAACATGGCTATGGTTCAGAATTAGCAAGTTAGTCAACCTGTGGAACACTTGGTACTTGCTGAATTTCTAAGGTTCAACCCACCCAAATACAATGGGGTTGTCACTCATGATCAAGCAGATCAGTGGATTAGGATGGTGGAAAAGATCTTCAAGGCAATCTCTTGCCGAGAAGATAAAAAGCTTGTATTTGCTACCTATATGCTATTTGGAGAGGCAGAGTTCTAGTGGATGGGTGCTCAACAAATCATGAATGTCAAGGTTAAGGCTTTAGTTTGGGAAAATTTTAAAGCAAGATTTCTTGAGAAGTATTTTCCAAACAGTGTCAAGTTTGCAAGAGAGCAAAATTTCTCAAGCTGGAGCAGGGGGAGATGTTTGTTAATGTTTATAATCCAAGTTTGATTACCTAGCCAGATTTTACATTCAAGCCACCTCTAAAGCTTAGAGATGTAGAAAGTTTGAAGATGGACTCTAACATTAGCTGAAGAAAGTTATAGCCCCTATGTGCATTAGAGAATTTCTTGCATCCGTGGAGAAGGTGATCTTGGTGGAGACCCTTGAGAAGGAGAGTGGTACAGTGATCAAGAACCATGGAAGAGGATCTTCTAGTGGAAGGTAAAGCCACAATCACAAAGTCCTTATGCAAGACTTTCATAGTGTAGGACAAGAATTACTCTGCCACAACTTTCTTAATCTCAGACTTGGATACCCAAGTGTTTCTCATATTAGATGGAGGGACACATTACCAGAGATTGCCCCACAAAGAAAAAGATGAGTTCTGTGGGTGGTGTTCGGTAGTTTGGGAATTTTAGCAACAAACCTCGGGCCTCAGTAAGGGTATTTGCTATGACAAGAGCTGAAGTTTCTCAATCAGGTAACTTAGTTTAGGGTTTTCGTCTTCTAGCTAGTAGATATGTAAAGTATTTTTTGGTTTTTGAGTGACACACTCCTTTGTGTCAAACATGTGTGCAAATGAATTGAGTTTGTTTACTTAAAGAGTTGCCTTTTGTGCTTTTGATCTCTACACCAACATCTAAGGAAGTTTTGATATCTTTAATGTGTGCTAAATGCATAATTATAGTGGAGGGACGTAGGTTTAAAATCAACTTAATCTGCTTGGCTCTTCAAAAATTAGACGTCATTTTGGGAATGGATTCGCTTTCTAAAAATCAATTTCTCATTGACTGTGGGCAAGAGAAACTAGAGTTTTCTGAAGTCAAGGAGTTAGAGATGATTTTTTCTCAGCATGTTTGGAAGGAATTGAAGGAATGATAAAAAAGATTTATAATTTTAACTCAAATAAAAATAGAGAAGAAGGAAGAGATAGATTGTATTCCTGTGGTGAATGAGTTCAAAGATGTGTTTCCAAAAGAAGTGTATAAACTACCTCCAAAGAGAGAGGTAGAGTTTTCCATTGATATAGTGTCTGGAGCTGGACCAATATCCATGGCACCTTACAGAATGCCTTATGCTAAGTTGAGTTAATTGAAGGAGAAAATTGAGGAGTTCTTAGAAAAACTATTCATCAAACCTAGAGTATCTCCTTGCGGTGCTCCCGTGTTATCGGTGAAGAAGAAAGATGGAATTTATAGGTTATGTGAGGATTACAGACAATTGAATAAGATAACAATCAAGAACAAATATCCTCTACCAAGAATGGATGATTTGATGGACCAGTTACATGGAGCTGTAGTGTTTTCAAAGATAGACTTGAGATATGGGTACCATCAAATTTTAGTGAAAGCTAAAGACATTCATAAGACCGCCTTTCAATCTAGATATGTGCATTATGAGTATGTAGTAATGCCATTCGGAGTAACCAATGCCCTAACTTTGTTCATGGATTATATGAATAGAATTTTCTGCTCTTCTCTAGATAAGTTTGTTGTGGTCTTTATTGATGATATACTTATCTATTCAAAGACTATAGAGGAGCATAAAGAGCATCTGAGGGAAGTGTTGGCAATTTTGAGGGAGAAGCAATTGCATGCCAAGTACTTTCAATGTGAATTTTGGCTAAAGGAAATTAACTTCCTTGAACATGTAATATCAACTCAAGGGATCTCAGTAAACCCATTCAAGATGAAAGCAGTGCTCCAGTGTTAATGCCCTAAATCAATGATTGAGATAAGTTTTGTGGGATTATGACTTTCAATTGATGTACCATCAAGGGAAGGCTAATGCAGTGGCAAATGCTTTGAGTAAAAAATCAATTTAGATATCTACATTGATGATTTAAGAGACAAATTGATTGAACAATTTAGAGATTTGAATTTGGAGGTGAAGTTCCACAAGGATCATATTAGTTGTGACAAGTTAACCATAATTAATTATTTCTTTGGGAAAAGCAAGGAAAAGTAGTTGGAAGCTTACTATGGAGTTGTGACAATGTTAAGGATTAAAGGCAGACTTTGTGTTCTTGCAAATGATGAGCTAAAGAAAATGATTCTTGAAGCAGGGAATAAGACTCATCTTAGTTTGCATCCAGGTGTGACAAAGATGTATCAGGGATCTCTATGAGTCATTTTGGTGGTTAGGTATGAAAATGAATATAGCCCAGTATGTTGTTGCAAGCTTAACTTGTTAGAAATGAAAACTAGAGCATCAAAGGCCTGGTGGGTTGTTGCGGTCATTAGATGTTCTAGAGTGGAAATGGGAAAACATAGCTATGGATTTTGTTACCCATTTACCAAGGTCAGTTCGAGGTGATGATCTAGTGTGGGTAATAGTTGATCGACTGACAAAAAGTGCTCACTTCTTTCCTGTGAACTATCTATGGCCAAGTTAGCTCAGTTCAATGTCAAGTAGATACTAAGGTTGCATGGATTGCCTTCTAGTCCGATCGAGATCCTAGGTTTACCTCTCGATTTTGGCAGTCTTTACAAGATGCTTTGGGGACCAAGTTGAGAATGAGTTATGCATAACATCTTCAAACTAATGGCCAGCCAGAGAGAACATTCCAATCTTTAAAATATTTGTTGAGAGCTTGTGTTTTGGATCATTTTGGTGTGTGGGATGAGATATTGCCTCTAGCAGAATTTACATACAACAATAGTCATCATCTTAGCATTGTAATGGCACCATATGAAGCTTTGTATGGTAGGAGATGTAGAACTCCCATCTGTTGGTATCAAGATGGAGAAGCGGTGTTGGTTGGGTCAGAGTTGCTTTACAAGACCACTGAGAAGGTTAATCAAAATCAAGAAAGGATTAAAGCTTCTCAGAGCGGGCAGAAGTCCTATGTTAATCCACGGAGGAGGGCTTTGGAGTTTGTAGCTGGAAAACATGTTTTCTTGAGGGTGACACCTACTAAAGGTGTAGAAAGGGGCTATCAAATCAAGAAAGTTATCTCCTAAGTTTGTTGGACCTTATGAGATTCTTAAAATGATAGGACTAGTGGCTTATGAGATTGTTTTACCTCCTCAGTTAGCCAATCTGCATAATGTATTTCATGTGTCTCAACTAAGGAAGAATGTGTTTGACCCTAGCCATATTCTAGAAGTGGATGAGGTACAAGTCATGGAGAATTTGAGTTTTGAAGCCCAACCGGTTAAAATTGAAGATCAGCAAACTAAATAGCTCAAAGGCAAGGCCATCAGCATGGTGAAGGTGTTATAGGATGCAAATCTGGTGACTATACTTGGGAGTTGGAGGAGATTATTAGGGAAAACTACCCCTCACCTTTTTCACTACTAAGTAAATTTTTTAGGACAATTTTTTTTGTTGTTGGGGAGAATGTAAGGGTTTAGGGCATTTTAAAAAAAAAATTACGTGCATTTTCATGCATGTAGTCTTAAAGGTATCAAAACTGATTTTTATTCGTTCTAGATCCTAAGAGTAGGTTCAAATCATTTATCAGGACTATGTGTCGTAGGTTGAGTTATCCATGCCAGTTATATCTTGAAATATTTTACAGGTGAGTCTCCTCTTAGATAGGTAAGGGAAGCTAACTCTTAAGTCACTCTATAAAATCCAAATTAGGAGATCTAAATGTCCTCATATTAATATTTATCTATAATTTTTCATATAGTTAGGAGTTATTGAGGTGTTGTGTTTTATGGTCAATTTGAGTATGTAGGTTTTGAGTAGTGAATTTGTTTGTGCTAGAGACATTGTGTGTTATTTCAATTGGCAAGTTTGGACTAATTTTGAACATGGAAAGAGTTGAATTAATTTGATATTTTATTTTACTTTAACTTTAATTTGGTAATAGATAAATTCTCTAATATTGTTAATCAGAGTAGCTTGATTTTGAAAATTCTTTTAATTAATTGAAACATGTATGAGTAGTAGCATGTGATTTTGATGTTTTGATAACTGACGTGAAATAGTATTCTAGACTTAGTATTTTTAAGAAAGAAAATACCGAGTAGGAGTGATATAGGATGTGCATTGTTTGAGGATTTGTGAAGAAGGGAACATCCTAACTATAGTGGTACACTAGAATCATATACATGATGAGTACCAGGTGGTGAGAGTTAAAGGAGGTTCATTTAATTAAAACTACAATTGAAAGAGGTGGTCAGGACAAATAAATTGATTTACCTTGTGAGATGATGTTATGATTGGTTGGGAACTGTGTGGATTCACAGTTAGAAGGGGTCATCTGATAGGTGCTAACCTCTGAGTCTAATTTAATACACAAGTTTTTCAGAAATAAAGTCAATGTCTATGAAATGTGAAATGTGACTGATTTAAATTGTTATTGATGGAATATTTTAATTTAAGTATGTCTTAAATAGTTAGCGTACCCTTCTTATGTGTTTGTGTGTGTTTTCTGCCTTTTCTTATCTACGATGATCATGTTACACGGGAGTAGGTGAGGTGATATTGTTACAGGAGAGGGTGTACCTCAAGTGGTAGATAAAACTTTAGAAAAGTAGACTTTCTTATATTTATAATGATATATTTTGAAAAATATGTAAAGTTTAAAATCCCTTAAAAAAGAAAATATATTTTGAATGACTTTACTATATTGCCTTTGACTTATGTAATGTTTTATGTTAAAACTTTATATGATTCGTGTATCATGGATTTTACAAGGTGTTAGAGTCTATGTTTTGTTTTTTATAATTGTCCTAATTGTAATTGTATAAATATTTTTGTTTACACTATGGATAATAATATTTGGAGAGAAAAAAATTAAAATACGGAGACAGTATTAATCTTAGCTCATTATGTGTAAAAGAGAAAAATTAAAAAACCTCATCTATTAATTGTTAACTGAAAATTTTCATATTATTAAATTGTATTGTTCCATATTTATAGGATATATTAAAAGCTGGTGGAAATAGATACAATATTACGTTGAAATTGGTAGAAAACTAATGACCTTGAAATAGCATGACTTGAAGCTCCTCTTGAAATGGCACGCCTTAAAATTGGTACGAAACCAACATTTAAAAAAGGTAACTTTATTTCTATGCGAGTCTTTAATAAAAAAAAAATACATTATCTAATTATTGGCAGCAGGTAGCTCCTCCAGTGGTGCAGCTTCCTTTGTAGGAGCTTGAGTGCGGCAAGACCAGGGACCATGGTCACCCCTTTTGTGGCACTGAAAAGGTTTGGCACTTCGACTCACTAAGACCCCAAACATGGCTCCCAAGCCGAATACAATGCCTATCTTAAGGGGACGCATTTGCTCTGATGTGTGGTTTTTTATCTGACGCTAAATTAGGGAGTGCAATGTGTGAAAGAAGAGATGTCCGAAAAATATATATACACACGAATACCACGAAGGAGGAATTTTCCTATCGCCGTGACCGCCACGCCTTCATTAGTCAAAGTTCTATTACTTGACCAAGTAGTATCCCCTTCTCCAAGACTCTTATTCTAATATTTTTATTCATTAGTCTATACTTACTTACCTGCTTTGCGTGTAAATTTTGTAGTCTGAACATTACAAAGTCCTACTAAAGCCCAACAAAAAGATGGTTATTGAAAAGTTGTGACATACCAAAGCATGGGATTGCTTTTTCAACCCCATGCTTTCGTCCTGCACCCCACAGGATGTAGTAGATTATAATTTTCTCTTTTTCCTGTATTATTCGAGTAGTGAAGTTCATAGAAGTTGAAGACTTGGGGCGCATCCTAGCATATTTGATTTTAAAAGACAAGGACAAAAATTATATTTTGGAATAGAATTTTATTCTTTGTAAATGAGATATACTTTAAAACATTTAAAGTCAACTTTCATTTAAAGTCCAGAATCTACTCGAGTCAAAATTGATTTGGGCAAATGCGTTTTAATTTACCAAAGACAATCCGATATATGACATACGCACTTTCCTCTCATTTAAAGTCCAAATAGTATTCTTAAGTCCAAATAAATTAGAATAAATGAATTTTGATTTACCAAACGCAACTCCTGTATGATGTACAGACCCCATCTCATTTAAAGACCAAATCCTACTCTTATATCCAAATTGATTAGAGAAAATGGATTCTGATTTACTAAACACATCCTCTACATAATACATGCACTCCCTTTTCATTTAAGGCTCAAATCATACCCTTATGTCCAAATTAATTAGTTCTTATTTATTAAACACAACATCTATATGATATACGAAATTCTATCTCACTTGAAGCCCAAATCGTATTCTCAAGTCCAAAATTTATTAGAGAAAATGGTTTCTAATTTACTAAACGCAAATTTTTACATGACATATCCACTTCCTTCTCATTCAAAACTAAAATCTCACTCTTAGGTCCAAATTGATTGGATTTTGATTTACTAAACCGAACCCCTATATGATATATGCACCTCCATTTCGTATAAAGCCCAAATCATACTCTTAAGTCGAAATTGATTAGAGAAAATGAGTTTTGATTTACTAAAAGTAACCCTTACATGATATATAAACTCCCTTATCATTTAAAACCCAAATCCTACTTTTTGGTCAAATTTGTTAGAGCAAGTGGTTTTTGATTTTCTAAAGGCAATCCTTATATGATATACGCAGTCCCATCTCACTTAAATTGCAAATCCTACTCTTAAATTGATTAGTGTAAATGGGTTCTTATTTACTAAACACAACCATTATATGATATATAAACTCCCATCTCACTTAAACTTGAAAATTGTATCCTTCAGTCCAAATTGATTAAAGAAAACAGGTTTTAATTTACTAAACACAATCGCTATATGCTATATGCACTCCTTTCTCATTTAAAGAAAAAAAATCCTACTCTTAAGTCAAAATTGATAAGAGCAAATGAGTTCTGATTTACTAAACACAACCCCTACATGATATACACAATTCCGTCTCATTTAAAGTCGAAATCCTACTCTTAAGTCCAAATTGGTTGGAACAAATGGGTTTTAATTTACTAAACACAGACCTTATATGATATATGCACTTTCATCTCATTTAAAGCCTAAATCCTACTCTTAAGTCCAAATTTTATAGAGAAAATGAGTTTTAATTTACTAAACACAATCCCTATATGATATATATGCACTCCCTTCTCATTTAAAGCCCAAATCCTATTATGTCCTAATTGATTAGAGCAAATGGGATCTGATTTATGAAACAGAACCTCTATATAATCTACGTACTCCGATGTCATTTAAAGTTTAAATCGTACTCTTAAGTCTAAATTGGTTAGAGCAAATGGGTTTTAATTTACTAAACGCAAATTCTATATGACATATACATTGTCCTATCACTTAAGGTTAAATCGTATTCTTTAGTTCAAATTGATTAGAGAAAATGAGTTTTGATTTACTCTTAAACACAACCCTTATATAGCACGCCCATCCTATTTAAACCCAGATCCTACTCTTAAGTCTAAATAGATTAAAGAAAATGGGTTTTGATTTACTAAATGAAAGTCCTACATTATATAATCACTCCTTTATCATTTGAAGCCCAAATTCTACACTTAGCAAATGCGTTCTGATTTACTAAACCCAACATCCGATGTAAAGCCCAAATCATATTCTTAAATTTAAATTGATTAGAGAAAATTGATGTTGATTTACTAAATACACACTCTCATCTCATTTAAAGCGTAAGTCGTATTCTTAAGTCCAAATTGATATGAAAAATGGGTTCTGAATTACTAAATGCAACCCCTACACTCCATCCTCATCTAAAGCCCAATTTCTACTCTCTAAGTCCAAATTGATTTTTTTTCTTTTTTATGTAAACTATCCAATTTTAGCAAAGTTAGTTAAGAATTTATACTTTAAATTTGAAAAATATATTAAGCGTGTCATAAATATTGGCAATATGAAAACTTTTCTTGGGACCGAATCTATATCGCAATTAAGAATAAAATGTAAGTTCAATTTTAAGGTTGTCATTTCACAATCTAGCTTAATTCGGAAAGTGGATAAAACAAAATTTGGCTCACTCATAATGTTTCAATAAGAAAAACGAAACCCAATCAAGCTTTGAGTTCAACAACTGTTAATGAAAGAGACGTTCTCCCCGCACCTCCAGAGAGTCAGTTAAATAACCATTATACTCTTAATGAAAAAAATTAAATAAATTTCATCCCTCTTAATCTTTTTTATTGTGAATTATACTATCTTAAATGAAAAAAATTATGTTTTAAATTATACAATCTAAAATATAAAAAAAAAAATTATATTTTAAATTATAGGATCTAAAATATCTAAAATATCAAAAATATTTTTGTACAATCTAGAATATAAAAATTATATTTCAAATTATATAATCTGAAATCAAAAAATATGTTCTATATTATATAATTCAGAATATAAAAGTTATATTTTTAGATTATATAATTTCAAATTTAAAAAATTTTATATTATGAATTATACCAGAATAAAAAAATGTATTCCAAATACAACTTTTTATATTTCGGAATATATAATAAAAAAATATTTTTGATATTTTGAAAAAAATATAGGAGTACAAGAGGAACTGATCGAGTTGCATGAAGGACACATCCAAATGAAATTACAATTGCAAACGCATAATGTTTGAATTGCAAAATCCAAATCCAAATTAGCCATCTAAATAGTATTAAAGCAACAAATTACAAATGCACCTGCAAACAACTAAAACGTTATCAAAATAAAAAAAATATATATATAAAACATCAAATCACCTGATGATGGTGGCGGATTTTAGATTCAATCACTACAAGCTTACCCAAATCTGAAATAGAACTCATAAATCACAAAAATACCCAAAAGAGAAATCAACTCACAAAATCAACAAATCACTTACCAGCATAAAACCAAATGCGCACACACCACAAACCCGAATTTGAACTTTTAGGATTCGAGAATCAAACGCACAAACACATAGGGTTAACAAAATATAATAAAGAATATATGAATACTAGTTTTGATTTTGGAGGAAAAAAAATTAAATGAAACAAAAAGAACACAATAGCGAGAAGAGTGAAGAAATGAAACAAGCTCGGAGCATATAGCAAATAGAAGCAAAAGAAAAGAGAACCAGCTTGAGAATAATAAAAATATACTTTTAATTTCTTCACTGGTATCTTAATTAAGAATATCTCAATATGAAAAATTGTTTTTATTAAAAATTATATGAAAAAACATTTAAAAACTATAAGAAAACATATTTGTATTTATCTGTAAGTATATATTTATAATCTATAATTATATATGAAACGAGAACTTTTAGACATTTCTTTTAATATACCCTTTAAATTATGTAAAAGTATTTTTATTTACTTTCTTATATCTTATATCTCACGGTCGAAACTAATTATCTCTTAAGTTTTTAGTTCTATCTCATATATTTTATTTTTTCTCTCTAAACAATGAATTTAAATTCTTTGATTTTGAAATTAAAAAAATATATAGATTATATACATATATAAATATACTAAATTTAAATTTAATCAAACACATTAATATGTAAAATAATAAAAGTTATTGCAACAATTAAATTTGAACTCGATAAAATAAAATACTATTGATAAACATGCAAACACATGCACATCTGTCGCAACCGGTATCACGACGGGAAATGGCGAACAAAAAAATAATTTGATTTAAAAACAGGGGAGTCGCCACCATAGTTTATTATGGAAAACTATAGAAAAACCAAAAATAAGTCTGCAAAAAAAGATTAAGGTTTGGGAGTCGGTTACGTGTAGGGAATGTATCAGCACCTTACGACGCCCGTCTTAAGACGGTACCTTTAATTAATTGAGTAAAATAGATGTGGTTTTCAAATATTTATTTTTCCCAAAAATAAAAATAAATAAATAAATAAAAAGATACAAACAAAGAAAATATT
>Ga0209700_105859_pt1 | contig 19993 bp, 21 predicted proteins | sample SiratroredBW_FD_187528 | JGI IMG/M metagenome (GOLD analysis project Ga0209700, IMG submission 187528) | Root nodule microbial communities of legume samples collected from California, USA - Siratro red BW (SPAdes) (version 2) | ecosystem: Host-associated > Plants > Roots > Nodule | place: USA...
AAGAGATTGATTATAACTAAGCAAACTAACCAACAAGTTTAAGTAAAGAAAAGAGATGAATTTTCAGCAAACATTCAAAATATTTCCTTACAATAAACCAAAAGTCAAAAAGATTAACAGTAACCACAATCTACTATAGAGAATTTAAGAACAAGACTTTATTAAATAAAAACCTCAAAACTCATTGTGAAATCACAAGTGAATCAATTTAAAAGAGTTTAATATTTCATACAAAGGAAAAAGAAAGAGTTACAACAAAGAAAATAAGAAAACTAAGATGCTCTATTATGCTCTATTTCCCGTACATTGTTGTGAAGCTTGATACTTTCTTCCTTGAAACTTGTATCTTTTCTAGGTTTCTTTGCACTAAGAATCTCAAATATATTTTATCTTAGATATTGTTTCCATATTCTCAGTTTAAAATTTTCAGAATTCTTAAATTTTGTTTCCAGTTTTATCACAAATTTTGTTTTTCATATCTTTGCAGGTTATTTAATTCCAAATCTATTTATGAGATTTATAGATTTTATTCTCTAATTTTTTCATTCAGATTTTGTTTTTTGTTTTGATTCAAAGAACCAACTAGAATTTTGATTGATTAGGCTCATTTGCAGTAATAAATGCTCTATCAAACTTGCGCATCAATGTAGTAGATGCTTCTATTAGCCCATATAGTCTGCACCCTCATATTCATTACACTTAAATTTGGTGAGATGTTTTCTTCATTTGTCTTAGAAGATGGTTCGTTGGACCATCTACTACGTGTAAAAATATAATATAGTATAAATAAATCAAGATCCAAATAAATCCAGTTAGATAAATATCCTCTAAAATAATGAATTTATTATGTCTAATAAAACTAATATTATAGGTCCTAAGTTGGAGTAAAATTATACTTATTAAATACGTTCACACTTATCATTTTGCACTCCTGAGCAAGAAACTGATAACGAGGAGAAAAGATAAATCACAAACATAACAAATTAACAGTAGATTCTACGAATATATGAATTAGAAAAATACCACCTTATAGAAAAAGATTAAAAAATGAAATTTTCATAATTGTTATTTATTTAGACAACATAAACATCATTGGAACTCGTAAAGAGCTCACCAAAACAATTGATTACTTAAAGAAAGAATTTGAGGGGGACAATTTTTTTTTTTACAATTGATTAATGCCAAATGTTTATCTCGGTATCTCAATTTTTAGTAGATAAAAAAATTTTCTCACATATCTCACTGCAACATTCACAGGATATTTATGTTTTTAAGGAACAATCACATATTTACACACGTCTCTCAAGTCAGCGTGACCAATCATCCTATACCATGTACTGTGGTAAATCTGACAAGTGATACAAATAATAATATAATAAGGCTCAAAAAAATAAAAATTCACAGATTATAAAAGAAATGAAGAGGAGCACTAGAATGGGTCAACGGTTCAAGTGGTTAGACAATTATATATGCTGAAGGACAGGAGAAGAAGAGACAGTGTGTAGAATGTGAGTAGTTCTCTTCTCCTCTGTTATTGAGTTCTTCATTCTCTCATATGCTATTCTAATTTCTTCCAGCATCATTGCTTATTGTTGATTCTCATTTCTAGATCATATCAGAAGGAGCAAATACTGGTTGCTATAATATTTTTCGTTATTCCTTAGTTGCTATTATAGAAACTGGTTATTTCAAATAACATATATGAACAATATTGCACACATACTGTTTGTTGGTATTTCCTTTTTGGTTTTAGATACAGATCGTATCATTGGTGCTTTCATCGAGTTACTTATGGCTGACAACACAAGAATGAAAGAGATACAAGGAGAACTGAAACGTATTTAAGAGATGCTAGGTTTACATCATGATCGATTTATGGAAATGGATCAACGATCTGAGAAGATTGATCAGCATTTGCAGGAGTTGCATCAGCTATTCCTAAAATTTCAGAACGACTCTTCAGAGCAGCCTTCCACTTCAATTGTTTCTCATCCTTGCTCTATGAAGTTGGTGATGATGCAATGACTTGGTTGTACAAGGCTGAAAAGTTTTTCACATTATACAACACTCCTGATGAGCAGAAAGTGGCCATTGCTTCTATTCATTTTGAAGGAAAAGTCTTACCATAGTTTCAACTACTAGAAAAAGCACACCAAGTACCTGATTGGCTATCATTGTCCACTGACATTCAAATCCAGTTTGGCCCATCTCAATTTGATAATCCCGGTTCAGATCTTTAAAAGCTAAAGCAATCCTCCATAGTGGCAGACTATTATGCTTCCTTCACTTAGCTAATCAATCATATGGGTTAGATGATTCTGTATTTGCTTGATTGTTTTATTGGTGGATTAATACCTAAATTGAAGCATGAAGTGATATCCCGACCCCCTCACTCATTACTCTAGACTATGTCATTTGCTAAACTCTTTGAGGAAAAATTTCACCCATCATCCCTAGCTCCTAAACACAAATTTCCTTACTTCCCAACCAAATCACTTACACAAAATACTTCTAAACTTTCATTAACATCAAACACAAACCCACCTATAAACACAAACCCACCACCATTACTTCCCACACCACCAAAACCCAACAACTTGAAACATTTAACCCCAGCTGACATTCAATTCTGTCGAGAAAAGGAGATTTGTTTTACTTGTGATGAGAAGTATTCCCCTACTCATCGGTGTGCTAATAAACATTATTTCTTGCTCTAATGTGAGGATGAAATACCCCCGGAGTCAGACCCAAATGTACAGAGCCAACAGATTCTCCAAAATCAGTCTGAGGAATTTGATCAAACACCTCATTTATCATACAATGCCATAAAAAGTACCACGGTAAGAGGGACGATTAGATTCACAGGATTTATCCAGGGCTATAATAAGATTCAAATCCTTATGGATGGAGGGAGTTCCGATAATTTCATCCAACCTAGAGTGGTTAAATTTCTACACCTACCCATCTATTAGACCCCACGATTAAAAGTGTTGGTGGGCAATGGAGAGCAATTGGAATGTGAAGGTGAAGTCCAGAATATCCCAGTCCAAATCCAGGGGCATTCTTTGTATATTTCAGCCTATGTTCTACCTATCGCTGTAGCTGAATTGGTTCTTGGAAGTCGATGGTTGGCAACTTTGGATACTCATTTAGTGAATTATAAAGAACGCTTCCTCACTTTTTACATCAATGGGAAACTTATTACTTTACATGGAAAAACCTCAAATCTGCCTAGCCAGCCTCAGTTCCATCAACTCATCCGCTTACAAGCCACGGACTCAATAGCAGAATTATATGCCATTCAAATTCAAACACCTGAAGTGCCAGCCAACCATTTGTTGGAATTGCTGACATCTATGGAGCCTGAATTGGCTATGATTATACAACAATACAAGAATGTTTTTGAGAAGCCTCATGGGTTACCACCAATACGGTCTCATGACCATACCATCCCCTTGATGCCTGGCAGTGCTCCTATGAAAGTTCGACCTTATCGCTATCCTCATAGTCAGAAAACTAAGATTGAACAAATTATTGCCGAAATGATATCAGAGGGTATCATACAACCTAGTTCAAGTCCATTCTCCTCACCCGTGCTACTTGTCAAAAAGAAAGATGGAACATGGCATTTTTCAACCGATTATAGGGTCCTTAATGCAGTCACTATTAAGGATTCTTTTCCTATGCCACAGTGGATGAATTGTTTACAATATTTCTCAAAGTTGGATTTACATTCAGGGTATCATCAGATTCTTGTTTCTCTAAAGGATCGCTACAAGACAGCTTTTGACACTCACTAAGGGTTGTATGAATGGCTAGTAATGCCATTTGGCTTGAGTAATGCACCTGCCACTTTTCAAGTCTTAATGAATTCAGTTTTTGCAGAATATTTACTCAAATTTGTCCTTGTTTTCTTTGATGACATTTTAATATACAGTACAAAATAGAATACACATATCCAACACCTTTCTTTGGTCTTAAGCACCATGCAAAAACATTCCTTATTTGCCAAACTCTCCAAATGCTCTTTTGGCCAAACCCAAATTGATTATTTGGGACATGTTGTATCACGGGATGGAGTCAAGGTTGATGAAACCAAGATATAAGCAATTAAACAATGGGTTGTACCAACGGCCCAAGTGGCTAGAGAATTATATATGCTGAAGGGCAGAAGAAGAGACAGTGTGTGGAATGTGAGTAGTTCTCTTCTCCTTTGTTATTGAGTTCTTCATTCTCTCATATGCTATTCTAATTTCTTCCAACATCATTGCTTATTGTTGATTCTCATTTCCAAGTGATATCAGAAGGAGCAAATACTGATTGCCATGATACTTTTCGTTACTCCTTATTTGCTGCTATAGAAACTAGTTTATTTCAAATAACATATATGAACAATATTGCACCCATACTTTTTGTTGGTATTTTCTTTTTGATTTTAGATACAGATCGTATCAACAAGTCGTAGGAAAAAAAAAGATTAGCTTATAGTTGAATCTTTAATCAATTGTCGAGCATATATTAAATTAATAGAAAACTCAGGTATATACATCACAATGCAAATGATGAGTTTTTTTCCAATTGAATGGGTCCAATATAATTTGCAATGAAACAAGATCCACTAGCCAGATTTATATGAGTTGGTTTAATTATGAATAAAAGTGACAAATTGAGACTTCTCATGAGTAACATGATTTGTAGCTCTAATATTTAAGATCCAATAACATTACCTTTTTGAATTTTAGGGTCACCATTTTCAGGATTTTGAACCTGATTAACAATGTGTCGAATGGAGTTTTGTAAAGGTGTTAAACTTGTTCAGTTGTGAAAGGATTTTAATCTTGTGTATTATCTTGAATATAATCATCTCTAAAACTGACCATCTTGTTTTCAATGACAGAGTTGTTGCCACGAGTTGTCTTTATTGGTAAATGAATAAAGAAAACACCCGATTAATGATAGGCAGAGGTTCCATGAGAAAAGTTTTTATGCTGCTATCATTCTCGTGTAGACCTTAAAAAAGCACATGAGTTTGAGAGATTTGATTTCCACCCAAATGATCTTCATATCGATATAAAACTCGTAACAATCTTCTCACCTTGCTTAATTGAATCGATTTCTTGAAGAAGACCTGACAAACGAAAATTATTTCTTTTAAAAGTCTCTCCCTTAAATCTTTCCAAATATGTTTAACCACGTTAATGTAAACCAGGCTTTTCTGTAATGTTGGAAAATAATGCACGTTTAACCTAAGAAAGTATCATAACATTGCACCTTTCCTAATATTCATACAAAATATCTTCATGGTCATACAAGATTGTCATCCACGAACTTCAATTTATTATTGGATAGGAGAGCATGCCAAATAATTTTATTCTGAAAATGATAATTTTTCTGGTTGAGCTGAAGAGAGACCAGCACAATTCCAGGATTCTTCAAGGATGTAAGTAATATATCAGTTAAAAAAAACCAAAATCGGCATGATAAGTTATTGGAAGGATCAACTTAATTTAATGGAAAAACTTTAAAAAAACCTTTTAAACTTGACTTGAGTTTGTTTGGGACGATAGATAAAAATATAAAGGAAGGAAATTAATTTTCTTAGTTTAACAGAAAGGATGAGGGTATGGAAGATGATAAATAAAAGAAAATTAAAATAGAAAATCCTTATTAACACGGTAGACGAAACTAATATAAAGTGTAAACAGTATTTATTTGTACTATGTTTTTCAATTATATCAAAGTTTGTCTCGATAAGCTTTGGTAATATTTATAATAATTTATTGTATTCAATGTTAATACATACAATATATATACATGAAATTCCAATTTTGATTGGTACAAGTGTATTTAAGTTTTGTCCTAATATGTTAATATTGGAGTCATTTATATTAGATGTCTTTTTTCATTAATTTGCTTATCAAATAGATACCTATAAAACGATTAGAAGTATTCTAATTAAAATGCTTTTCTTTCCGTTCTTTTATTTTTGATAGAACCATTAATTTCTTACTTTCACCTTACAATCGTATATATTATTATTTTATTGTAATATAATATTATATAGAAAAAATTATTCGTAAAGTATATATTTAATAAATAGTAGTTTCAAGAGATTTTTTCCTTTTAGATTTCATTAGCATCTTTGTTTTCATATTATCTCCCAATTTCCATACAAGATTTTTCCCTTAGTTAAGAACAATTAAATAATTTAGGAAAAAAAAAAGATAACTATTGAGAAAAAAAAAGGTGGAGAGGTGAGATGAAAACTATATTCACATTCTTTTTCCTAAATACGCTTTTAGTTCATGTGATTTTTAGTGCTTCGAAATTTAATGCCTTTGTTTTAATTTATGTAAATATGTCAATTTTGATTTTAAATCCAATTATCATCGTCGGTCACTTCAACAGTTTTGTAAGAAAGAACAACAAAAAAAAATATTTAACATTAAATAGGGTTTAATATAGAGGTGACCAGTGCAATGATCATAAGTCCAAGATGCATCTGAAATGTAGTATAAAATTTTCATTAAGTCTTTTGATCCGATCGTAAATAATTGTATATATAAAGTTATGGTTAAAATAGTAAATCAAGAATTGTTTAAACTTTTAGAATTAGATGTTGTTATTAGTGTAATATTTATTTTTCTTATGGTCTTAACGCGCTTCCACGACTATACAAAAAATATTAATCTTCCCACTACTTTGACTACTTTTGTGTCTGCACAGATATTCTATTTCACCTTCCATGGACTTTACGTCTTCGTCATCCAAACTCCCAGAGATGTACGATGTGCTCATCAATTTTAATGGAGAAGACATCCAAAGAAAATTTGTTTCACATCTCGATTCTGTCCTTTCTGCTGTTGGATTCACCACTTTCCTTCACCACGAGGATGCAGTGAAGGGAATGCAGATCCAAGAACCTATTCTGAATCTGTGTCGGGTAGCAATTGTTGTTTTTACCAAAACCTATTCTGAATCTGCTTGGTGTCTTCATCAGCTTCAACAAATCATCCAATGCCACCAAAGTTATTGCCGACATGTTCTGCCTGTTTATTACGAAATTGAGCCATCTTGTACGTCTTCAGAAGGGTGATTTTGGAAAGGCCTTCAAAGCAACTGCACACCAAACATTCTCAGGACAACAACTGGAGGATGCAATGTCTAGATGGAGCCACGCACTCACCAAAGCTGCAAATTTCTTTGGATGGGATGAGAGCAATTACGGGTAAATCACTCACTTACTCAATAACCCTATTTTAAGCTTGTACTTCCATTTTGGTAATACATGACTTCGACAATTGTTATTAAACTTGAAGGAGTGATGCTGAACTAGTGGACAATATTGTTAAGAGCATTCTTAATTTACCAGTCTTGTCGGCTACTAAATTTCCAGTTGAATTACAATCTCGAGTGGAAGATGTGATTCAAAGCATTAATAAATCTACGGAAGGTTGTACGATAGTGATATGTGGAGAGGAAGGATCGGGTAAAACCACCCTTGCCAAAGCCATTTACAATAAAATTCATGGGACATTCACGGAGAAAAGTTTTATTGAAGATATTGAACAATTTAGCGGAAAAAGAGGGGATCTTCGTTTACGAAAACAACTTCTTTCAGATGTCCTACAGATGTCCTACATACAAAGGTGGAGATATATAGCGTTGAGATGGGAAGAAGAATGATTTGGGAAAGACTTTCTGAGAAAAGGGCGCTCATTGTACTTGACGGTTTGCCTTGGTTTGGTACATCATTAGTATGGGAATGTCGTTCCTGAAGTGGAGGAACTGTAATAATCATTACAACAATAAATAAGAACCTAGCGAGGACATATCACGCTGATTTTGTATTTGAGATAAAGCTAATGAACGCAAAAGAGTCCCTTCAGCTTCTTAGTTGGCACGCATTTAGAGAAGCAAAACCAAAGAAAGAATTCAATGACCTTGCAAAAAGAGTTGTTACTCGTTGTGGAGGACTACCTCTAGCTCTTGAAGTCATCGGAAGTAGTTTATTTGAAAGGAAAAAAGAAGAATGGCATACTGTATTGTTTGAATTAGTGAAAATTCCCCAGGATGAAGTTCGAAAGATATTGAAAGTAAGCTTCGACGGTTTACGCAATGAAATGGAAAAGGATTTATTCCTTGATGTATGTTCTTCCTTTGTTGGTAAGGACAGAGCCTATGCTACCAAGATCCTAAATGGCTGTGGAATAGACGCGGACAGTGGAATAACAGTTCTCATAGAGCGTAGCCTCATACAAGTTAATAAAAACAACAAATTAGGAATGCATTCGTTGCTACGACAAATGGGAAGAGATATTATTCGTCAAATTTCAGGAAAGCAACCTGGGAAGAACTTTCAAGTGTGGTTTGATAGGGATGAAGAATATTTACTGTCAGTGCATATAGTAAGAACATTCTTTATCTATTTGTTTTGAAACTTCTTTTGGAAGTGGCTGCTTTCTGATGTCCAATATTCGTTTTTCTTAGCTCTTTGCATCTAAGGGGACAAAAGTCATTAAGAGATTGCCTATGGGAAGAGATTTCTTCGAACCTTATCCTTTTGAGGTAAGAGAACCATTAAAACTGCTGAGACTCGCTGGAGATTCTAAGAAACTGAGATGGATCAATTTGCAAGGGTTTCCTTCAGAATACCTACCTAACGACTTTTATCTGCATGATGCAATCGCAATTGATGTAAAACACAGTCTTCTTCAATTCCTTTCCGAAAAAACCCAGGTTTTTATTACTTGCCATTTTTTTTTAATTATTACTTGTTTTCACTTGTAACTATTTTGCTTTCTCGTTTCCTTCTCTAATATTTTATCAAAAACTATCATCCTAAAGGTTTTGACGTGGCTAAAAGTCCTTAATCTTAGTCACTCCAAGTTGTTGGTAGAAACCCCTGACTTTTCCGGACTACCAAGTCTTGAACAACTCATTCTCAAAGATTGTCCAAGATTGCAAGAAGTACACCAATCTATTGGATGCCTCTCCCATCTTACACTGCTAAATTTGAAGGATTGTACAAGTTTAAGCAAATCTCTCCAGCGACATCTATATGTTGAAATCCTTAAAAACTCTCATTCTTTGTGGTTGTCCAAAAATTGACATATTGGAAAAGGATATAGTGCAAATGGAATCATTGATAACTCTAATTGCTGAAAATACAGCTGTGATACTAGTGCCTTTTTCAATTGTAAGCTCAAAAAGCATCGGATACATATCCCTACGTGGATTTGAGGCATTGTCACATAATCTTTTTCCCTCTATCCTTCAGTCATGGTTGTCCCCAACAATGAATCCCCTATCTTATATTCATTCATTCATGGATATGGAGGATAATAGTTGGGATTATATTACACCATTGCTTAGCATCCTTGCCAATCTTCGAAGTGTTTTGGTGCAAAGTGACACCGAGTTTCAACTATCTAAGCAAGTAAAAACTATATTGGTCGAATATGGATCAAATATTACAGGATCAGGAATTTCAAAGCATCACCTCAGGTCTTCTCTGACTGGGGTTGGGAGATACAACGAATTCTTCTATACTGTGGGCGATAGCATACCTAAGGTTCTTCTCTGCTTTCCCTTTGTTTATTACCTTCACCGTCATTTTAGCTATTACTTGAGAGAACATAAAATAATCCTAATCAAGTAGAAACTACAATGTTGACTTTTAACACCCTTGTCTTCGATAGCCCCACGACTTCATCTAAAAGTATCTGATTCTAATAGTCAACGAAGTACTAAGTACTAGCTTAGTACTAAGTATTACATCAGGTCTTCATAATTATCTTTATAATAAGTACTAGCTAAACTATTGACCAGATTTTGTTTGAATCATGTGTAACATTTTTGTTTAACTAAACACGCCCTTGTTTATCACATGATACAGGTATTTCCAAGCAATGAGTCATGCGATGTTTCTCTCCCAGGTGACAATGTTCCTTATTGGTTGGCCCATATGGGTGAGGGACAGTCTGTTTCTTTCACTGTACCTCCAGATCGTGACATGAAGGGAATGGCTTTGTGTGTCGTTTATTCATCAACCACTGAAATCTTGGCAACAGAATGTCTTAGAAGTGTGTTAATTGTTAATTACACAAAGTGCACATTGCATTTACATAAACATGGCTTTAATGATGAAGATTGGCATGGCATAATATCAAATTTAGGATCAGAAGACAACGTGGAGATTTTTGTGACTTTTGTTCATGGAGTGGTAGTCAAGAGCACAACTGTCTATTTGATATGTAGTGAATCAAGTGACTTAGAAAAGGAGCCAAACGACTTAGAAAAGGATCCAAACGAGTTAGAAAAGGAGCCTGCACAAAAGCAAAGTTCCTTCGTTAGATTTATAAAGAAAATTGTAATGTGACATCTAGTAAGTCATTTATCTTCTTTAGAACAGCAGGATCCCTTGAGTTATGGAATTAAACCTTGAATCCTTGAGTGCACTTTACTTTTTCTAATCCTTAACTTGTTTTTCTGAGTATAGCTCATAGTTAAGAAATTCATATTTATTTTTTTCCTTTTTTCTCGCTCGTTACATTGTGCTTCCTTAGCATTAGTATGATTGGTTTTTTGTATTTGTTTTCTGCTTGTTGCTTTTGTCAATTATTCCATTTCAGCATATAATATTTTATTCATAAATCCTTGTGCTTTACAAATGGCCTCATCACTAATGGAAAGACATAATTTTATGCTGACTTATCGGTTGTCGTCATTTTCATAATCGAATTAAATGTATTTTCAGTTTATACCGTCTAAGGCAGTGTTAACCATCTAATAGCAAAAATAGCAAAGAGAAAATAGTATAGATAAGAAAAAATTAACTCCAAGCCTTCTCCCAATGAATTCAATGGCAAATCTAATCCATGAAAGTTAATAATAACAATAAAGTAAAGGTGGTTTGAGGATTGTAGGGGCAAAAAGATAAAGTAGGTGATGCAAAACAATAAAAAAAGTAAGATAACTCTCAAGTTAATTCAACTATAAATTGTTCAGTGATTATCTGAACATTATTATTCTTTCAATTTTCCAATAGAGTCGAACTTAATCAAATAGACATCAATCAAATTCAATAGAATCTTATTACTAAAACAAGTGTCTACCAATGTATTCAATATCTCACTTCGTCTCCAAGTGCATACTTAATCAAATGTTTATCTTCTATCTCTTGACTAAGCATACAAAAGATTGATTATAACTAAGCGAACTAACCAATACTTTTAAGTAAAGAACAAAAACTAAATTTTCAACAAACATTCAAAATATTTCTGTAACATAAACCAAAATTCAAAAAGATTAACAGTAATCACAATCTACTATAGAGAATTTAAAAACAAGATTTATCAAACAAAAATCTCAAAATTCAGTAGGAAATCACAAGAGAATCAACTCAAAGGAGTTTAACATTCCATACAAAGGCAAAACGAAAGAGTTACGACATAGAAAATAGGAAAACTAAAGAACAATGTTACATTGACATTGCCATGTGGCATACTCCCACTTGACACCACTGATGTGGCAAAAGTAATATTATTTTAAGCCAACGTGTAAGCCAGCGTGGCAGTGTACCTAAAGATTCAGAATACGAAAAGCTTCCCGCGTGCTCAGTCTTCCTCCATCCTCAGAAAACGTTTTCTCTCTCAAACTCCCCGCTCCTCTCAGATCTCCGGTCTCATCCTTGTTCCTCCTCTCATCCTTCGTCCTCCTCTCAGTGTTGTGCCTGTCAAAGATTCGCGAGGTCTTAGAAGCCCTAACGCACTCGGCCTCCTCTCATTCGAAAGGTCTCGCGTTCACTCTCTCGGTCTCGTCTCCACTCTCGTTGGTCTCCATCCTCGCTCTGTGCCCGTGGCTGTGGTTCACTCTAGCTTTCACTTTGCTCCGCCTCGTCTTAGTCTCTGCCCTAAAAAAGGTTCATTTTTTATTTGCTTTTCGTTTGAAAAATGTTCAAAGGTTGCTCTTTTCAGTGATTTCTCATGCAAAAGAATGTTTTTTTTTTTGTTTTTTGAATGATTTGCGTGTAAAGTTTTGGTTTTTATGCGATTTTTTGATGGAAAAAGAAGTCTTTTTGCGTTTAGGGTTTGGTGTTACTGTTCTGTTCTAGATCTGAAAAGTTTTTGCCTTTAGGGTTTGATTTGTGTTGGTTTGGAAGTAAAGTTTGTTCTTTTATATCATTTACGACTTCATTTTTGGTTCTTGGTGGAGTAAGTACGTCTTTTGTAAGTTTTGTAGGGTTGTATTGGTTGAATCTGTTTGTTTTGGCAACTGTTGAAGATGTCTGAGTTGAGTCGCCATGCCATGAACTCAGGTGTTACCTTGTCAATACATTGATAACAACTGATGTTCTGTTAAACTAAGTGGTTGAGTTTACAGAACATCGTTTCTTATCCATGTATTGAGGAGGGGACACCTTAGTTCATTGAATGGCGACTGAGGATCAGATGTTGGTTGAGTCGCCATAGGTTGCTCTATGGTGTCTCCTCGTAAAAGCAGTGGTAACCGCTTCTTAATGTTTGAATTTGTATGTTTGTTGTGTGTATGGTGTTGTGACCTGACAAATTGACATTGATTGGTTACCCCTACTTGAACGACTGGACACCTAAGTACAAGTTTTGGCTAGTGATGAACAAATGTGTGTTTAGTCGCAAACACTTGGACTAGGTGTCCCCTCATTAACGAAAGGGGTAACCAGTGATTAATGCAGAGTTAGAACCATTTTTAATGAATTGGATGTTTTGCATAGGTTATTGAGTGTAATTTACTACAATGGCTGGAAAGGGAAAAGCTGTTATGAACAGAAATGTTGAATCTAATGTAAGTTACTTTGAATCGTAGTTTTTTTTTTAATATGTTCGACATGTGATCATGGTAACACCATTATTTTATACATAACTTCCAGATTAGACTCAGGCATAGGGTTGACACCCACACTGTTGTACGAGTAAACAACAGAATGGGTGCCCTGCATAAGCAACAATTACAAAGGACCCCATTTCGGTGGATGTTGTTGATGGAAGAGCCACTCAAGATTTGCAATGCGTTGCTGCTTGAGTTGGTTAGCCGATGGTCTGTTGAGCACAGGAGCTTCCGCATCAGGGAGCATTTGGTGCCGTTCAATTTTTTTGATGTTTGTGTTGTTTTAGGTTTTTCTGTTAGGGGAGAAAAAGTTTGTTTTGATTCGTGTACAAATAGGTTGGTTAACAATTTGTTTGGTAATGAGGACATAACAATTGAGAAGATTGTTCTCAAACTAGAAGAGGAAGATAATGTTGATAATTATTATAGATTGTATATTTTGCTTTTGTTTTCAGTTTTTTACTTTCCTCGCACCTCTAGGACAGTTAGTACATTTCCTTTTACTTTATTAGATAATTTACAGTCCTTACACATGTGGAACTGGTGTGAGGCTGTTCATTCTTTGCTTGTGCGGAGCTTAGACAGAGCTTCCTCTCAGTTCCGTCAGCAAAAGAACACTGGCGGCCTACACTTGGCCGGTTGTGTAGCTGTGTTGCAGGTATTTGTTTGGTTGAATTTAAATTATGTATACTGTATTCAGAAATTGGAAGTGAAATACTTGTTTTTCTAATTGGTGTATTTATTCTTGTTGACAAGTTGTGGGCTGTGCAACACGTGGGAATAGGACGCAGTTCTCTATTCCCACGTATTCGGGACTGGCCATCCATCAAGACTCTGAGATATTCATCACAAATACAGAAGTTATTTATAAAAAATAAGGTAATGGTCATTCTATCAATTGTTTACATTATCTGTTTATAGTGTTTGATGATTTTTTGACAATAATTGTATACTTGTGTGTAGATTGTATGGGACTGGACATTGACAGAGGAAGAGGAGAGGATGGACATTGTGCGTGAAGCACTTGGATGTGTTCACCCTTGTGATGAAGTGGGCATTGAGGAGGACGTCGAGGATGACAATTGTAATTACGGGGCAGAAGTTGCAGCCACTATACAAAAGATTGAGTCAAATGCAGTGCTTATTGTTGAACTCTCACACCAAGTTAGCCTGCTACGACAACAAATGTGCAATGCCCCAAGTAAAACGGTCCAGCGCCCATCATCCTCCTCCTCCATTCCACGAAGGAGTAGATCAAGGACTCCAATCAAGAATCCTCGAACTGCAAAGAGTCCCTCACCAAACAGTCCTCATGTCAGTCCCAGTCCTAAGAGTCCAGAACAGACTACCCCCCAAAAGAGTACAAAGATTCCCCAACAGACTCCTTCAGAGCAGACTCCCCCCCAGAGCAGACTCTCCCAGTGCAGACTCCTTCAACAAAGACTTCGCCAGCAATGTGTCCCACAGCAAAGACTCCCCTTCGAACGTCTCCCGCAGAAAAGACTCCCCCAAGGAGTACCGTTGAGCCAAAGGGTGGAGATGGAGATAGTGATGACGATATCGATTTAGAAAAACTATATGTTGGCATGACCGATGGTGAAGATAATGACAAGAAGTATAATTTATTCTGTAAATTTCTTTAGTTTGTGTTTTTCATTCCATATATACGCATGACACATTCCTTTGACATAATATTTTGTTATTTGTTCAGTGCTGTGGTTGAGATCCAACAACATGTAATTAGCAAGGCTGACCTACGCAGCCTTGGTCATGCACAAAAAGTGGATAACATGGTCATGTTCTTTGAGACGTTTCTGCTGATGCATGCTGAAAAGAAAAGAAAGGGCATGATCAGACGTGTGTGCTTCAATCCCATGTTTGCGGTATGTAGTAGTATCAGAACTTCTTTTTTATATCCTTGTAAATTTGTTATTGTTATTTTCAGTCCAGTCGTCAAGACTTTACCGTAAGTGTCCCGTCGTTAAGCCATAGGTAACCAAAGAATTGGTACTGAGTTAAAACCTGAGTTTTAAGCCATATAGGTGTTGAAATAGAACATTATGTAGTCCATGAAACCGTGATCAATCCTGGATCTGTGTGTTATTGATTTAATTTTGGTTTGTGCAGAGCAATGTAATTCAGGAAATGGAAAAACAAAGCGTTAAAAAAATGGACCAAATGGGGAGAAGCTCAATACTCTGCCTTTTATCCAGACGACTTATTGGAGTTCTATGAACTAATGAATGCCGAAATAGTAAGTGTTCTCATATAAAATTATGTAAGGGTATATTGATTGCTAAAACCTTTTTTTTGTGTAGATTTTTATCCCCACAGTCCATAACGACCACTGGTGGTGTTATGCTCTCGTTTGGGGGAGGAGAGAGTTGTATGTGCTGGATTCTATTGGACACAAACACAAACAGCGCTATCGCAAGGCCATTGATTTAGCTGTGGTAATGTGCTAGAGTTCTATTTTCTGAAATCATCTGATTTTGAAGTATGTGTTGCTGAAACGATTTTGAAGTATGTGTTGCTAAAATGATTTTGAAGTATGTAGTATTTTTTTTATAGGCATATCGTCTGCAAGATCTGTTAGATTTCTTTTCAGATGCCAGCGAACCCAAACCATCTCGTGTTAAACTGATTGACGATGATCTCCCACTCCAACCAAACTCGTGAGTGTGATCTGTTTTGGTAAATCTGTGGAATATGATCTTATTTGGATTGCTTGGTAAATGTTTGTCCACCTTTTTCAGTTATGATTGTGGTGTTATGATTATTAAATACATGGAGTTGTGGGATGGTTCACGAAGGTTTAATGGAAAAAATATGCCTGAATATTCAACGGTTAGTTCATTTGAGTTTTAGGTTTATCCTTATTTTTTAGTTGAGTTGGTCACATTTTAATTTGGTTCATTTTTTCTTTGCAGTACGATCTTCACTCTTTTCAGAAGCAACTTGTGTATCAATGGGTTAACCATGAGGATAATTGCAAACGTCAAATTGTGTTATCAGCTATCAATTTGATGAGTTTAAGTTCCCAAAGCAATACTTGATACTTGTAATGGGTTGTAGATCAGTGTACTCTTTGTTGAATTTGTTATTAATATGTACTACTGTAAATATTTTTGTTCATATGTAGTAATGTAAGTATTGATACAATTATTGTTGTTAATGTTACTGTAAATATTTGGTCCTTATTAATAGTTATTATTACTTCATTTGTAACAAAGGGTCTTAATGAAGAGGTTTCGTATCAATCGCCAAAACGATAACTGAGGTGTCCCCTCGTAAAACCGTGGGTCACCTTTGAGTTCATTGTATCGTAAAAAACAGTTTTAGGGCACTGAGGTGACGAAAATGAACATCATGTCATCAACATAATTCAAAACACAATTCACCAACATGACACAACTCAATTACATTACACCTAATTATGAAGTAAAATTGTTGATAGTGAAAAGTTAAGGCCATTCTTATTTTTGCATGCCTCCAATCCACGAGTTAACTATCCATCAGTCCGCACTGTGAGGCTGGGTATCAGTAAACCAACGACGGTACTTAGGATCTGCACAAAGATAATAATTGTGAATTAAATCTTCAGAACCATTTTTTTCCAGAAATGAAGAACAGTCTTTTCTATACCTATGTCTGGATTAAGGTGAATGACTGGCTGTGAATCACGAAGTAATTCCTCAGTTGGTGGACTTATATCAAACTTGAACACCTTGACGATGTTATTCAATGTTATGTTCAGATAGAAAATGCGTTCGTTGGGAGTGTACACGACAACCTACACAAACACGAGTCAAAACTCTTAATGACGTACGAATAATTAGGGAAGACAACTGACATTAGAAAACTCCAAAGGTTACCCTTGCATTAATGAGTGGACACCTTTGTTGAAACTATGGCGACTAACCAAAAACACACAAACGTATGTCAACGGAATCGCCAAAACGTAAACTAAGGTATCCCTTCCTTACTGAGGGGGTTACCAGTGGTGTTTTGCAAAATAATCGCTCACATTTTTTAAAAGTAACACAGATCCGACTTGGATATGACTTCCAAATTCGGGGTCCTGTAAGACTTTTCGATGAACACTGGCCCTAGCAGTTCCTGTGGGGTCCTATATAATGTAAAACATTGTCATTGCATGGTTCTGTATTTCACAGGCCATATCAAAGAAGTTTGTGTATCGAAAGGTTGTGACCTTTACTGTGATTAACATGTCCCCAAGTCCATTTGGCTCACAAGATTTGACAACGCAGGGGACCAACACCAGGCGAGAAGGACTTTCCTTGGTTGCCAACGTTTTCATGGTTGCCAGCGTTGAGACATTGTCAATGTTGTGCACACTCAACAACCCTTTACAAAGTAATTCAAACATCAAAATGGAACTTAAAGTATTAATTGGTAATTGATTTGAAAAAATCTTACCATGAAAGTTAATAAATTTTTGTGCCCATTCCCATGGATTGGTACTAAAATCTCGGTGGTCAGATGCCTCAATGATGCATTTCACAAACTCTTGTGTGTTCTTTGGTTGTGAGGAGATTCGGTTCAGTAGAACGGCATGTACATTACCCGCTGGTCCTAGGATTACGTTGGTCGTCGAGTTACACCGGCGAACGAAAGTGGCTAAGTCAGTGTCGTCAATGTCAAGTCCTTCCCAAGGTTCCATGGCCTTCACAAAGTTGGTTTGGTCAGACAAGTCTGATTTCTCAACGTTCAAATACCCATTGCCAAGTTTCCTCTTTTGGGTTCCTACCCATTAGTCAGTGTGAACCTAACATTACTATAACAAAGAAAGAAAGATATACTATCTCTTTTTTTCTGCTATATATGGCGTGAAACACACGAAAGGCACTTTTCATTTAATGAAAGTATATTATTTGAAAAAGTACCCCTGTAAGTAGCTTTGGCTGTCACATTGTGATTGCACAAATGTGTCTTAGCACTTAAAAGTCTACTACCTACTTCACAGTCACATTTAATGCTGGTTGATAGTACTGGTTACGAGGCAATACTTAAGCTCTTTCGTCTTCCTTAAGAGTTTCTTGACAACCAAAAAAGGCGTGAACTTGGACCATCCCAATCCTTTCCAACTGAAGCATTCAATGGCAGATGAGGTAGGTGAAAATGGCCATTAATGTTTTCGTTTGGTTATTAATGCTTGGTTATTGTCATTTTATTGTCTCACCAACATGATTCAATGCTGCATGATTGTTTTGGTATTTTTCCACCTAATATTTCTTAAAGTATCCATGCTAGCCAGATTTGTAAGCTTACAGTTTGTTTATTCATGAAAATATGTTCATTTCCTACCATTGTCTTACTTAATACTTCTTCATAGGCAACATTACCATCATTAGATAGGCATTCTTTAGCGAGGACACCCAGTAGTTTCAGTATTGGAGACAAAATTGCAATATTACCCATCAGTACATTTAACACTGTTCTGTTAGCTTGTATAAATGCAACGGATACTCATGCTTTAACGAGGGGACACCTTAGTTTATGTTTTGACTACTTAATTCATACATCATCATAACGATCATTTTTTTGTAGTTAAGTTCTTCACTTTTTAGGTTTGATGACGCTTTCATTAACAACATGGAATTCATTTATTTAAGTCACCCCTGTTTCCACTAACCCAGTGGTTACCCATGTTTCAATGATTGGACACCGTCGTTTTAGTATTGGTTATTGAATAACAATATTGTTTGTTTATTACCTTTCACTCTTAATAATGTTATGGTTACTTTAAGTTGTTCTCATTGACATTGCAATTGCAGTTGAATTCCTCTCTCGATGTCATTAACACCGATCCAATATTATCATTGGATGATATTCCAACTAGTGAAGAATGTGAAACGTCAAATGTAGTTAATGAGGAATGTTCTCATAACATGGACACTCGTGTTCACACCATTGGCATGTGTTTTTCAAGCGCAGAAGAAGCAACAAAGTTCTACAGAAAATATGCAATGACAAAAGGCTTTGCTATTAGAAGAAGGTCATCAAAAAAAGGAACCGACAAGCAATTAAGGTACTTCATTTTGGTCTGCTCGAGAGCAGGTTCATATGTACCAAAGAACCGTGGTGAAAGCAAGTCAATTCCAACAGCAGCAAATCAGTGCCCAGCTCGCATCACACTTACAAAAAAGGAAGATGAATGGTACATCACAACTGTGAACGAGGAGCACTCCCACGACTTAAGTCCAACTAAGTCAAGATTGTTTAGGGGAAACAGAATTATTAACCTTGGGGTTAAGAGGACTATTGATTTGAATGACCAGGCTGGTGTGAGGACAAATAAAACTTATCAATCATTAGTTCATGCTGCTGGAGGATATGATAACCTTCCTTTTGTTGAGCGTGATGTGCGAAACTATGTTTCTCAGCAAAGACGTGCATTAGGGAAAGAAGGGGACGGTCAAGCATTGTTGAAGCATTTTTCCCGCATGAAAGAATTGAATACAAATTTTTTCTTTGATATTGATGTCGACGAAGACAACCGCATAAGGAATGTTTTTTGGGCAGATGCAAGAAGTCGGGCTGCCTCTCAATACTTTGGAGATGTTATATCATTTGATACGACATACCTAACTAACAAGTACGACATGCCTTTCGCACCTTTTGTTGGGGTCAATCATCACGGCCAATCCATTCTTTTAGGGTGTGGTCTACTATCCTCAGAAGACACCAACACATTTGTTTGGCTATTTGACTGTTGGAGACGTTGTATGTATTACAAAGATCCAGAAGGGATTGTCACTGATCAATGTCAGGCTATGAAGAATGTCATTACCACTGTCTTCCCTCAGACACGACACAGGTGGTGTTTGTGGCACATTATGAAGAAAATACCAGAAAAGTTACAAGGGTATAATCAATACAAGGACATCAAGAGAATCATGAAGGAGGTGGTCTATGAGTCCGAAAGTATGGATAAATTTGAAACTAATTGGGGTAATTTCATAGCACATTTTGGATTGGTTGATAACCAGTGGTTGACTTCTCTATATGAGGAACGACATCGATGGGTTCCTATATATTTAAAACGTCATTTTTGGGCAGGACTGTCAACTACACAAAGGAGTGAGAGCATGAACGCATTCTT
>Ga0209700_105860_pt1 | contig 19990 bp, 7 predicted proteins | sample SiratroredBW_FD_187528 | JGI IMG/M metagenome (GOLD analysis project Ga0209700, IMG submission 187528) | Root nodule microbial communities of legume samples collected from California, USA - Siratro red BW (SPAdes) (version 2) | ecosystem: Host-associated > Plants > Roots > Nodule | place: USA...
AAAACTTAAATTTAATAAAAAAAAAAAAAAAAAAAAATCAACAAAACCCAGAAGTCAAGTGAATGGAACTAAAAATATACTTAAGTATTTTACAAATGTGGCAATTATAAAATTTAATAGACCTAGATGTCTTCATCATATTTATTTTTATTTTAAAGTATTCATACTTTGACTCAGTATATAATAAGATACAATTATTTAACATTAAAATAAATTATTATTTATTATTATATAATATTTTATTAAATAAAACGAATATTAAATAGATATAATTCATAAATAGTGGTATGAAGTACAGTTTTTTTATACTTTATTTAAATTCTTTTATTTTTTTCATTTCACACAAATATATCCATATATTTCATCAGTGATTAAAACATGTATGGTTTAATTAAATTAAGGAATTAAATCAATAGATCTCAATTTTATAATTAAGGTATTGTTTATCCTTAGGGTATTATTTAATTATTGTAATTAATGATAATTTATATTACCTTAAATATTAATCCAATATATGATAATAAATCAATAACAATCATTCTATTATTTATACCATTACCTTAACTACATATTTCTTTATATACTAATCATGTGTTTCTTGTGGCACATTCTACTGTTAATTACTTTTTATCTTATATTTTGATTGAAATGTACAGTAGACTCAAATCAATAAATTTTACTTCATATAAATTAGCCTGAACAAAACTTCATAGTAAGACATTTGTGAAGATTTTAGTGATAAAAAAATTAAGTTGATAAATCGTGTGGGAGGTGTGTGACTTAGTAAAAATAACACATTCCAAAAACAACAGTATGCAACAAAAAGATGCCATGAAGAGCCCCACTTAAACAGACTTAAAATAAGAGAAAAGAATAATCATCATTTCAATTCCTAAAATCCAAAAACATATTTGGAACAAAAGTTTTCTAAAAATTTCAAGTCTTATTTTAATTTTAATACAATTCATGGTGCTAGACCATTTTTAAGATTCGGTTATAAATTTTGATCTAAATATGAAATTTGACAATATTTCTAACAAAAGTTGTTTATAAATAAAAATATTATTCTAATGCGAGTATTATATGATTTGTTTAAATTTGTAAAAAATCTTATAAAATGGCTTGTAAATAAACATATTTGTAATATATATATATATATATATTTGTTTTCATTTTAATTTTTTATTATACCCTTTAGGTCATGCCTACTCTCACCTATGTGTAATAATTTCTAGTTTGGGGTAGTGATGGTCATGTCTTTGAGATATTTGTTTAGTCCAACAGGAAAGAAAATGTTTGGTAGCAAAGAATATTCGGAGCACAAAAGAATAAAAAAAATTGATCCTGGACAAAATCTTTGATGGGTTAGTTAAAAATAAACGGATTTTGTTAATGGTACCCCATTTTTGCTATAAGTATACCCCAAAACTTTATTTTATTTTTTTCAACAAAAATATTTTTCATGAAATACGTTTTTGTTGTTCTTGGAAGAAAATGGAAATACTAACGAAGGAAAACAAAAACACATTTTTTTTTCGATGATCTAATTAATTCTAAATATGAATTATTTTTAAGATGTAATTAGAAAAATGATAACATAAACTATCATTTTTAATTGAAATTACTTTTGTAAGAATTTATTTTATAGTTTAAGGAAAAAAATTTAACGAATATTTTAAAATTAAAAATTTATAATATATAATATATTATAAAATCAACTAACATGAATATACATAACAATAAAATTTAAGACTATTTGACTTTATCTAATCAATATTATATATCTATAAAATTGTTTCACCGTGAGAATATGTAACAATACAAACATATTTTCTAATGTGATAATTATTTTATTAACTTTAAGTGAAAAATATTGGTTTCTTAGTATTATCTTTTTATAAAATTTAATGTAAAATATTTATTAATGAGTTCATTATTGATGTTACATATGGACAATAGTCTTAAATTAAGCAAAACAACCTTAATTTAAGGATGAGACATCTCATATTTACTTAACTTACCTATTTGGAATACCAATTTTAATTTCTATTGACTCTAACAAAAATATATTGATGTTTTTAATTATAAATAATAAAAAATGAATAAATATATAACTTTATTAACTATTTTTTTTTCTTACCCGTTTCTCTCATAATTTTAATACATACAACAAAAGTATCAGAATGATTCCTAATTATCCTTTATATCCTCTTACAACTTTATACAAACGTCATAACCAACATCAATGATAACTTATTTCCAATTTCTTTTAACTTATTTCTAATTTCTTTTACAAACTGACATCGTCAATCTTATATAACATCGTTTTAAGATATATCATGTTTAATTTTAATTATAAATGTCAAATAATCTATTTGTTAATAAACTATTTTTTTAAAATATATTTTGAATTGAATACACAAAACTTCAAAATAGGTTTCAGATTACCTTATATGAAACATTTTTAGATTATCTATTCCGAAATAAATCATGACCAAGAATAAGGAAGAAAAGTTTAAAAAACCAACCTCTTCTCAAAGCACGATTAAGTAAAAGAGTGTGCGGCGATTCTTTGAAAAACAACATGATAAACCTCTCAACTATGAATGAACAATGATCGGTACATGAAACATAGGTATACAGCGGAGGAGAAAGATCAAGTGAGAAAAAAAAAATAGAACTTTTGTATAAATATGAACCACACATATCTTTTACATTTCACTGGTGCAGATTTAAACCTTCAAGTTATGAGGTTGAAAAATGCAATGGAAAAAAAAAAAATAAGGAGAGGTTATAATCATAAGAGAAATGTACTTAAGAATTGTCAGCATGTAAATAGTCAAATTATTACATGTCACGTTTTTTCTTGTTTAAATGTTATTAACGTCATTTAATAGGAAGAATTCTAAATAAAATTAGAACTAAATTAATACCTTTTAAATAGTGGAATTAAATTTAAAAAAGTTTAACAAATAAGGGAGTAAAAAATTTGTAATCATAAATAAATAATATTCAAAATTTATTATATAAATCAATAATTTTTTTTTGTAATATTAATGTTTATCTCAACCGCAACTTTACTTTAATTGATTAGTTTAGGGAGGAAACAACTTACAAATAAAATTTATGAAGAATTCAGGTGCAGTCATTTTATAACAAAGAAGACCCAAGAATTCTATCTATACATTTATTCATATAATCATAAATAAACACCTTTTTACTTGTGCCATCTTATTATTGGTATTCTATATTCTAGTATATTGGTCTGAAACTACCAAACATTTAAGTAAATTGATTCCCCTGTCATGCGACACATGCATTATCATGAAACTCAAGTAATTTTTTTTGTGATTCAAACCTGACATATACGACTATCAAGAATTAAATTTAATAAATAAACTTTAAGTAGCAGAGGATTGGGAATAACATCACCCACGCAATATATAGAATGAGTCTCTATTTCGAAAACAATATTTACAAAAAAAGTATTTATTTTCACCACTGAAATAGAGGCTATATGTGTTTATATTTTTTTAAGAAAATAAAAAAAATATTTTTTATCAGTAAGAATAATATATAAAAATAGGAGTATTTGAGGCATTTTAATAGGTTCATAAGATCTAAAGTATATATAAGTAGTTAAATAAAAACTGTGATTAGAAAAAGAACATTAACACCAAGTTGTCACTGACACCCCTTCTTTTAATATGTCATAGTCATTGGCCTTCTCCACTTTGCTTACACTTTTATCAATTCATCTTTGGTGCTGTAACACTTTGCACTTTGTCAGGTCTTTATATATGAATTTTCATATTTCCTATTCTGATATGATCTAGTTGCTTCCCAAGTTCCATTGCATCTCGAACTCCGACTAATCTCACAAAGTCCAAACATTTACCATTTCTATTTAGCTTTTCTGAGATTAACACATCTTTGAACTTTATCACACCTTTGAAAAACTCTTCTCATTTAAAGTTCTGTAAAGTTAACTGAAAATGCGAGAAGAAATAAATCTTTCCCTTTTTGGACTTCTCCATTCTCAAGTCTATGTTCAGTCCGTATTGCTGGGAAAAAGTTGAGTTATACTTTAACATTTCAACATAATCCTTACCTTCCCAATCGCCAGACATGTTAGCTTTTATTTTTTGAATATATATATTTTAAATTTTAAAATATAACATAAAATAAAAATGTAAAATGTGTTCAAAAAATGAAAAATCCCATTATATATATCCTTTTTTATTTTTATAATTTTAAAACATAAAAATAAAGTAAAAATATGAAATATATAAAAGAATAATAATTTTCATTATATATTTTGTATGATATAAAAAATAAGAAAAAGATGGTTAACAGGAAAAGAAAACATATATTGCTAAAAGTGTGCCTAATTAAATAAATGTTGTCGACTATGTCCCTAATTATGTTATCAATTAGGTGTAAGAAATTCAAAGGAAGTTTTTACGAGAGCATAGGAGACGAAAGATGTCATAAGTTAAAGTAAGTTAAGTGAGATACTATTATTAAGAGTAAGCAAAAAGATTTAGGAATAAATGACTTAAAAAACTTTAACATAGCTTTTATAAATTTTATGAAAATGGAGGTTACAAAATGAGGATAAAGGATTACATAATAATATATAATAGGATCTAAATGTGGGTCTGGGAATGATAGAAAGGACAATTCATATGAATTTAGGTGTTGGATAGATTTTAGACATATATGTGATCTATTTCCTCATATATATTTTAATGAAAAAGAGTATGATCTAATAATGAGGTAACTTGATTATATGAGAGTATACTGTGTGATTGCAAGTATCCAGCCAAAATGTTTTTTAAGTACTAAATATTTTTAATTGGGAAAAAGTATTCTCTCATATAGTTTGCAGGAGTTATGTAGAAAGAAAATATGTCTAAGGTCACACAATTGAATAATTCTGGACCAGGAACACCAGCTCAAAATGACTACAGGAGTGTTCATTGTGATAAAGGGCATGTGAATTCTCATACTGAATAGGTCATCAAAACTAAGAGGTTATGAGTGTGTTAAACAAGAGAGCAAACACAACTACTAATAATGTTTTAAAGCTATTAAGAAGTGTCACTAAGTAAACAACAATGTCTCTATGCTTCCCCAAATATGTATGTTCAGTTTGGAATTAGGCTATGCCTTATGCTTCTTATTGTAATCCTTATTTTTTCCCACACGATGACAAGTCTTACGTAAATATGCAAATTAGTTGGGCTCACAATGGTTAGCACCCATGCACAATTTAAGGATTGAGGATTTTGCAAATCTACCTATTGTAATTCCCAATTTGATAATTTGTTATTCTGTCAATTGTGATAACTTGCTATGCTTTTTTTTGCCAATTTCATATATACAATTATATAGAAAATTTGAAAGTGAAATTGATCTTGGAATTGATACTACTTTTTGTTCTTTTTGTATATGGATAATTGGAATAACTTTTTTGCCTGATCATTTATTATATTTGTTATTGTTGATAAAAAAAATGTTATAGTTTTTATAATTTTAAAATGTAAAAATGAAATAAAAATATGAAATGTGTACATGAAAAATCCTTATTATACATAAAAATGACACTATATCATATATAATTTTTTTTCTCTCCCTAATCTTTTAATTTTTTTTATATAAAATACTTTGTTAAATTATAGGAATAATTTATTCAACTTTTGTGCCCAAAAATTATATTTTCTCTAATAAAATATAATGAGGGGAGTGTTAATATAATACCCTCTTATATATATTGTTTTTGTTCAGTTAAGCTTTTTGTGTGAGCTATCGTGAGTACTTCATTTATATATCTTTCTTGTTGAAAAAAAAATAAATAAAAAACTTCACAACATCTCCATTTTCAGTTTCTCTTTTAAAAAGTAACACATTCACAAAACTCAATTAGGAAGAGAACGATATTTTTAATGATGTAATATTTTTTAATTACACGAACAAAAGGATAATAGGAAAATAGGGACAAATATTTTCAACAGACAACTAATGTTCTTTATTAACAAAAGAGTAATGTTTTTCGTTAGAAAATTGTAAATTTTTTTCACAAGACAGTCATTATTTTTAAATTTCATATCACTCTTCATCATTAGTTAATTTGATTAGTTGATATAGTTAAAATGAACCAGTCTCTAGAAACTCATAAGATAGAATAAGGTCACATACTAGTTTTTCTGTCTTATGTATAACATTACTCTTAAAAATTTCACAATAATAATGTAGCCGTTTATTCCTTCTGATTAATAGAGGAAAAGAGTAAAGAATGCAGATAAACTGGAAAGGCCCTCCTATAATTAATGTGTATATATATTTATAGCCATATATTGATGAATAACACACAATGCTCTCACAAATAACTGATGATGGTAATAGATTAAAGCAAAGAAAAAGCACACTATGCATGCAATTGAGAATGTACATTTATAAGTGACAGAACCAAGTAAGGACCATAAAAAGTTAAACTTAGTACCCAAAAAGAAGAAAAGAAAAGGTTGTGATCTTCTGAACTCTAAACAAAGCAGAGATTCACTCTTCAAGCGAATCTCCTTTATCACGAAAAAATATATATAGTATCATCATCACCTAAAAAGCGTTTTGGTTCAATCTCCAGCAACTTCTAAATTAGCTTAAGGTAAGACAACGGACAACTATGATATAATGAATATTTATCCATTATCTTACTCAGACTTTATTCATTAATTGGCTATGGATCATTATGGTGACACACAAGTTAACTATGAATCAGGGAAGCATCCTAGAATATGACTACTAGCTTGATCATGGTTGTTATGAGGCATCATCAAGGGCAAGTTTGGATGTGAAAAATAAGCAGTGTCACACAACTGTGACCCGAACAAGTTGTCCAAACTCTTCCAATCGAAACCTTGCGCACTGCTATTGCTCCTTTCATCACTACAATATTCCTCATTTGTGAGGCCATTGTGGTGTTGTTGGTTACATTCCTTCATTGCAAAGCTTGCAGTTGGACTATCTAGCTGAGGAAGCTCAATGAGCTGTTTGTCCATAACAGTTTGGTTTGGAAGAATAAAGTGTTGCTGATCTGAACTGAAAGGAAGACTAAAACTTGGACCTTCAGAAGGGTGATGAGGCACATTTGTTTCATTCAAAATATCAGCAATTGATAAGGGTCTTGCAAAGCTTTGATCTTTGAAAAAGTGTTGTTGATGGCTACTGCTACTGCACCATGGCTCATAACCTTGCCTGTGACTTGGACTAGGCTTCCGAAATGCTCGGCACACAACCCATCCTTCTTCCTGAAACAGGAATTATAAACTGTCACGTTCAGCTTTTCTCATCATCCTCAGATAGTTTCTTCTGTATTACTATTATAAATTATTATCATTATTATGAACATAATATAGAGCACAAGCGTGTCGTAATTTGCGTTTGACTCTTTGAGCCTCTTTGAGCTTTATGGAAGATAAAGTACCTTTGGAAAAAGTAAATATCTTTTTCTTACATGTTTGAAATTGATTTTATGCAGTATCTATCAATTCCTAAAGTTGCATGTATATTTATATCTATCAATCTATATATATTCTTAACTATAGTCCTATTCTTTTAGCATTCAAAATTTTACACTCACGTACCTGTGGATGGAAAGAAAGCAAAAAGGAGATATAACACAGAACTTGGAGTATGAGAAAACAGTGTTCCTTTTTTCTTTTTTTTTTCCAAGAGTATATATTATTAAAGTGTGATTGATAGTAAGAAAAAATGATACTGGTCAATATCAAACTTTTCTCCCTACAAACAAAATTCAGTGAAAAGATATTTTATTTACATAATTTTCGTATACTCTTTCACATTTTTTACAAACAAATGTCATATCAATAGAGAAGTAAATAAATAAATTACAAATTATAAGGTATTAAAATGTTAAGGTAAATAAATATATAAATAAATGGCTCACAAAATTGTCTTTTTATTACTTTGTATTATAGAAATAACACTGAACAGAATCGTGATTAGATACCAGTCTGTCAAATATATGTCAAAATTAAAGAAATGGTCTATATTTAATATATGCCATAAATTATGCGTATGCATTTTTTAAAGGTTAAATATCTTTTAATAAGATCAATATGTTATAAAATCAAAAAACACTAGCACATCGTTGTTAGATTAAAATCCACAACAATGGTATAAAAACTTGTCTTCAAAAAGTTAATAAGCATGCTTTTATCTCTACAATTTAAGGCAAAGGTTTAACTAGTGCAACTACGATAATGATTAAGTAAAATTAAAAAAATATTTACTAAAAGAAGCATTAATTATATTTAAAATAAAGACATTAATTACAAACTACAAAATAAAAATATTAATTTATTCAAAATACAAAATGTCTTTAATACCCTCGCGTAAAGCAACTACAGAAGGCATTCAATATAATATATTACATATTTATTATTTAACTAGGAAATCGAAGTGTTTATAATTTTAATAAAAAAAAAAGTAACTTTATCGACACTTAAAAGTTATCACAGGAAAAGAATAAAAAAATTCATATAAAGAAAGAGAAAAGAAGAGTGAGCTTTCACATAATATAAATATAAAAACAGCTATTTTTTTACCAAAATAAAAACAGTTAGTAACGGTTTTTGTCTAATACTGTGTTTATGAAATTGAATTACATTCACACATCTTATTTAATAGGAAGTGAAAGCCATATGATTTATGAGAGTAATTTCAAACCATTGACAAAAAATGTTTTAGAAAGTGGCATACATAATGGTGTAATTTGAAAAAGTGTGTTTGAAAATGAGAAGTATGAAACAGGAAAAGTACTGTTTGGAGTAGTGAAGAACAGTCTTGACAACCCTATTTATCAAAATGACATGTTTGCCTTCTCCTTAACTTAATGCATACAAGTGTTTTTTTTCTTCACAACATTATTAGGTTAACAAATTACTGATATGATTATAGATTATTACTTCCTTTGATCACAGATATATGTTGATATGATTCAAGTGAGAACAAACTTGCCTGTGGAGGACCATGTTCAGAGGTTTGATGCCTATATTCATGCATAATCCAGTCTGTTTTCCTTCCATTAGGGGCACGTCCCTTGTAGAAGACCAAGGTCTTCCTCATCCCTATGATTCTATTTTTGGACATCACAGCCTTGTCCCTTCCAGTGGCTTTCCAGAATCCAGCAGCAGTGGCCCTATTGGTTCTTGTTCCAGTAGGATACTTCTTATCTTTATGGCTGAAAAAGTACCATTCATTTTGTTGCTCATATCCTAGCTTGCACCTATCTGCATAATTTCAATCAAGCACATCAACAACTTTGTAACTATATGATGTCAGAAGATATGGATAGAGTTAACAGATGAAGTTTATCAAGTTTCTGAAGTTGAATTTTGTTTTGAATTATAATTCCTTAAAGATTATTTACGTCCCTTTAATTTAAGAAAGCATTGGTGTCAAGATTAGTTGCATTGTGCATATGATATATAACTATATCTAATTACTATACCTTGTATGTCCCATGGTTCCATTTTGTATAGATCAATCTCAACAATAACATCTAGATCAATTTTCAGGGAGTTTATCTTCCTCTTGAGATAGTACCCCACAAGCTCCTCTTCCGTTGGATGAAATCTAAATCCTGGAGGCACGCATGATTCCATATCAACTGATGATCTCTCCTGAAAGAAGCAAAGGAAAAGGAGTCATTATGAAAGATCAATTTGACCATTTATGTTTCCGTTTTAATTTGAATATTATGCATAAAAGTTTGTCTTGTTCTCTTTTACGTGCATCAAGAGAGAAATAAATGATTATCAAACGAAAAATAAGATGCTCAAATTCTTTTTGCAAATTGCTGATGGTAAGGGCAGCATTGGAAGATAAGGAAAAAAATTCAAAGGACATTGGCTCCGCGTTGCACTTCATCAAAGTCATAATAGTTTACAACCTTATAGCTCTAAAAACCTCTAGGGATGAGAGATATTTTGAAATAATGATGATGATGATGATGTATAACTTTGGTATTGGACCCAACAATTGTGCAGCATGTGCAATGACAAAATTGGCAGACCATGTGTGGAACCCACCATAATAAACAAGTTAACTAACAAAATAGGCCTATGATTAATCCTAAGAAGCTCTTTTTGTGCCTTTATTTGCATGACATGGAGTTGGCAAAAGTATATTGAACACAAAAGTTGGCCGAAAAGCTTGACTTTGCTGTCACAAGCATGTCACATTTCTTTGAGTGCAGTGCACTCCCAACCCCTTCTGGTGGTGGAGAAAGACCTGCCCTATTGAAAATGTCGTGATCACAATTCACGACCACCAGGCACACATGTAGCCAGCATACAGATAAAGTTCCACTCATCAGCTTAAGCTAATTTTCAGAAATTTCCAAGGACACAATCACTACATATTCACAAACCAGCTAGCCCTAAGTAATTAATACCTATAGATTTAATATTTATCTCTTGCTAATGGGGAGACTGTTTCATTGATGGTTTGAAAATTTTCAAATTAATCATATCTCTATCTTTTTCTATTGTTAAGATCATGATATTCACACGCTTTCAGTTGACAAAAACCAAAAGATATCATTCTTGGATTGGTGCCATTCGTGTTTTTTTTTTTCCAGAAAACTAATAAATGTGAAAGAAAAGCAAGCTATAGATCCATTTAACATTTTCAGGCTTGCAGATGGACATGGATATAATATATTAAACATCAGAAAGCTGTAGTTCCCCTTGCAAAATAAATTTGAAAAAGCTGGTTCCCTTCAGATAAACCCTCCAAAAGATCATTACCAAATGGACAAGGAGGTTTCAGACTTCTCTTGACACGCTGTTGAGAAAAGAAAAAAGAAACAATCGTCACATTTATGGACACTATAAATATATACAATACTCACAGGAATTTGGGTTAGTGTCATCTTCTTCTTGAGTTTGCTAGCTACAGGCACTGAGACAATATTAAGGGAGAGGATTGAGAGAGAGAGAGAGGGAGAGAGAGAGATGTGTGTTGAAGTAAGGTGAAGGTGAATGTTTGTCTAAAGAGAGGTAGGAGAGTTATATATATGTATTTGGAAGAGCATGTATCGAAAGGGATGAGAGAATGTTGTACAGAAAAGAAGCAGAAGAATAATATATATAAATATATACACATATAGAAACATATTGTAGATGAGGTTATTGATTGCGCGTGGGGTGGCAGATAGATGGAAAGGTCTTTGTTTGGACGGCGTGACACCGAGTTTTCACGCCACCCCCCTTCCACCGCTATATTGTACCCTAAGCCTTTTCCATTCCATCACTTTAAACAACAATGCTAGCTACTGTACAGGGCGAGCTTAATTTTAACCTAATATATTATTACTGTTCTTATTATTATTATATGTAATGGATCATTCATAGCTTTCATAAACTTGTATTATACTTGGCTAATGTTCTAGATCAGAGGCTCTCGCACTAATTAACAATGGACAAATAGTGAGTACATGCATGTCACATTCTCCTCCTCCATCCTTCACAATCGAGGTTTCACAATTGTCTGTTTGGTGCGCCGTCCCTCTACATTTGGCACCATTGCTTTTCTTACATGTGGAAGCTATGTCAGACTCCTAAGCTGTCCATATCAATATGTTAATCATTTGTGTCTTCTCCCTTTACTGTTTTCATATGCATACCATAAGCCCTCCACCAAAGTTTATCCGATTGTTCTTTAGCACGGTTGTCGTTTTGATTTTGCATTCTCTGCATACCATAATTCCTCTTCTGTTTTGCAATTAAGTATATCAGATAAATCAGAACATCGGTAAAAGGGTTTGTCCAATCCATTAAAAACATGTATATTTGTTAGTGCCATGCTTAACAACTCATAATTATAGTAATAGTATAAAAGTTTACACTAGCTAGCAGCCTGTTAAACTCATATATATATAAACTACCATTCTTTCATAACACTAAAACAGTCTTGTATCACTGATAATTGAGTTTGAAAATAATTTATAAGCATTTTCATCTTTTAACTCTTCAAACAAATTTTTAAAAATGAAATTAAAAGGTCATCAGACAAATTTGCAATGAAATTGAATACAATAGATTCAAAAATTGAAATATTAACATTAGAGGGAAAACCTATACGAATTTTGCATCACCATTTGTCTCTTATTTTGATTGAAACTATTGTTATGGTACACAAAACAGCTTTTCATACTGCTAAGTGTCAACGAACTTAGGATCTAATGGATTACCGGACAATAAGAACAAACTTGGCAGTTGAAGTTCGAAGACCAGCAGTTTGTCTTAAACATTGAGGTTCCAGCTAAATGACTTGATTATTTAAGAAGAATACAGTTTTATATATTATCCCTTGCAAAAGTAAGAGTAACTGATAACAGGTTTCTTTGAGAACAATGCACTCTTTTGTATATATATTATAAAAAAGTAATGGATGTATATATCATACGCTGAATGAATGAAAAGGCAATTTCGGGATTTGTATTATATGTCCGTATATATAAATACTCAAAGGATTAAAGTTTATTTGTTTTATACTACAAACACATAAAGCCTAGATAAGCTGGGATTACCACCAACCTACCATTGTACTTTGCAAGGGTTTATTGTCTTATTCAGAGTAGAGGCATTTATTTATTTATGCTGCAAATCTAGTACAGAAATTGCATTTATTATATGGAAGAGTAGTGACCAAAAGCCGAAAGCTTGTATAGAAAGCTTACTATAACCATAAACCATATTATTATACATGAGGGTACCCTTTACACCTACTGAATACAACCTTCTAGGGACTCTGTTGGCAGAACAGCAATATTTAACCAGCAACTTGTCACCTGCAAATTAAATAATTAATGGTTTAACGCTGACGTTGACGTCATTTTGTCCCAACACTTGCTTACATATGCTTCTTATTTTTTTAACATATGTGCTCACTATGCACTTTTTATTAATACTCTATTGAAACATTCATTTGTTTATTTACATAGTAGTTTTAAATTCGTACTGGGATGAGTGGACCATGGTTTGCTGTTTGTGTCTAGCGATTCTATGTGCCCTTTGATCTTAGTTACAAACCCTCATTGAACACCAGTTCATAAATTTTCTTCACTCAGGTTAGAATATTGAACTTCGTGTGAACGCAATCTAAATATGCTGGCTGTCTAGTTTTTCAGTTACGGAGTACTAGTGTTTATCATTTTGGTTGAGTTTAAATCTTGTAATTTGCTTGTTTAAAGATTTTGCTTTTGTTGTCTAGTGGTGTTTGGTGTATGACAATTTCTTAGTGTTGTCTTTCTAATGGAAACCTAGCTAATGCTATACCAAATCTATGCACTACTCGAATACATTTATATAAATTTGCTTTTAATGTATTTTATATCGTTGTGTGGTTGTGTCCCACTATTTTATTAAAAACATGAGAGGTTATAAATCGTAGTAATAGGTTAATTATTATCATAATTAACCGCAATGAAATAACAATCATTAGTGACTAACAACATAATTTGACTTTTGTTGTTGTTAATGAGGGATGAAGATTAAGCTCTCTAAGCAGTGTAGCATAACTGTGTCCTTAATCAACTTGCAGGAAAATCAAAGCTGCTCAAAAACCTTAATTTAGAATAAAAAATAAAATTCTAATTCTCTATTTTGCACTGTGCATGTGTTTATGCTAATAGGAACATGATTTTAAATTAAAGAAGCCACCGAAATATATATGATCATTTTAATAGCGTTTCAATTATAGTTCTGTGATATAATATTATTTTATTTTGACCTAGACTTAGGAAGAATGTTGTATATTTTAGACCAAATTATTGCGTCTAAACTCTAATGCAATTAATTTGTCGTCCTTGCTTTATATTAGGGCTATAATAGACCCGTGGCTTGATCATATACACTAGTATGAGGAAAAAGAAGTTTACAAGCTGAAGCATAAAGTGACAGAATAGTAAAATTACAATTACGATGTTTATAGTTCTTCTGCGACAAATGTTCACAAGAATAAAGCAAAGAAAATTAAAAACGGGTTACTGAAAAGAAGAAGCATAATCACAAAAACAATCAAAGAAACAAACTTATAAGTTTCATTCATATCTATAAACCTCATTTTAGGTTTATATGATGAAACAAGCTTAGGTTATGGTTTTTGTTTGAATGTAGTTTTCTGAAGTGTATATTATATGCAGCACTTCAACAGAAAGGCACTAGCTCTCTATCACAGATTAGGGAAGAAGAAGTTAAACAAATATGGAAAGTATTCTTTGCTTCTTAATATATCTCTTGTATATTTTATCTAGTGGTGTGGAACAGATTGCTTGTGTATGAGCCCTGAAATTTTGTGAATTGGTTTGTTTATTAGCTTGCAAACAACTGCACTAAAAGCTTTGAAGCCTGGAATAGGAACGGTGCGAATTGGTTCATTCTAGAATCAAATTGGCTTATTTTGTTTCATCTTTGGTTGATTTACTTTGAGAAGACGATCCAGAGGGAAATGAATAAAAAGAATGTAGAATTCATGATTGTTTAGGCCCCACACGTGAACTTTTAGAGGACCCACTTAGGGGTTCAAAAGTTCCTATTTCGGACCCCACCTCCAACAGCCAATGATCCATGATGAAGAAGAAACAACAATGGAAGAAGGTTTAATAAGATGGAGGAAAGTTTTGTTCCCATTGCAAAATCACACCTCATCGGTGTTCATACTTTTCTTTATATTATCTATAGAATTTAATATTATGCATTAGGCTAAAAAGTTTATGTTGTTGATATAAAATTTAATGGATTAGGGGTTAAAGTTTTTTGGCGTACTTTGTTATTAATATTTTAATTCCAATATTTAATAAATATACTAATTTAATCCGTACAATAACCATCGAATTAACCACATGTTAATTTATCAAAAAACAACATATTACTATCAATCTCAAATTAATATATTTATGTTGATAATAAGAAATGTCATTTTTTTTAAGGTTTCAATTTTAATATAAATTATTTTGAAGATATCAAAAACTTATTTAGTTAGTGAATTAATTATACACGATAATTCATGTTGATATGACAATATAAAATTATTTTGCACAATTAATTTATAATGTCTTTTTCTCTTAAATTGGTCATATTGTTAATATATATATATATATATATATATATATATATATATATATATATATAATTCTTAATAATTTTGATCCAAATAGAGTTCATGATAAATTTAATATATGAACTCATTTTTATTATTTGAGTGAAATTTTACAATTTTTATGGGATGCAAAGCCAGAGGTTAAATGAAAAAAAAAAATATACTTTGTGAAATTGTTTGGTTAGTTTGATTATTTGGATGAAAATTTAAAACAATTTGAGAAGATTTATGTAGAAAATGAAAAAATTGAGGATTTTCGGTAGAAGAACATTTATGGTAAACCAAATTTGTTGAGACTTTAATTATATATACTTAAAGAGACTAAAATCCTACGTAATCAACTCAAACTATACTAAAGATATGAGTTCTTTTTTTCCAACGTAAAAAAAAAAAAAAAAAGTTTTCTCTACAGTTGTTTTATTACCCATGCTTATGCTTTTACTTACATATTTAAGAAATTAGGTGGGTTCAAAATTTAGAGCAACTTACATGTTACGTTGCATATGGGTCAAAATTCTGGGTCACACCTTCTTTTCATATATGACAAATGTCAAAGGTAAACTATTCGTAGACACAAGTGATAACAAGAACCTAGAGATAGCACTAACTCAAATATACAGTAGTAACATGAACCACTACTTGTGGCAGTGATAAAGTCAAGGAGCTAAATATAACACGGTGATAAGGTCATGCAGAGGTGGGAAAATGCTCCAACGTAGGATACAACTTTGAGAACTGAGAATGTTTTGACATGGAAAATGCCTTGGCACACACCTTTAGACTAAGTCTATTTCTCTTATTTTTATTATTTTCATGATCTACAGACCTGTCACCAGACAACCCATTCATTCGCTAAACATGACGTAAACATCATGTTAATCTGCAATAGAAATAAAGTTAAAGATATATGAATTGTTGTACATGGAATCAAAGTTATTTGCCACAAAAGCTTTTACCAGTTCCATAATTGTCAAATCAGTATCTTCAAATGTGATCGTCTTTCTCTTTTAAGATTAACCTATCCACATCTTCTTAGATAGTCGGTGCTCCATTTTCAACGAAAGAAACAAAAGATGAATCTAAAGTTCAGGAACTTCTATGACCCTATCAACCTTCTACTAGTTTTTAACTATAAGATCAAATGAAACACTGCTTTAACTACCTAGACCACCTTCTTTACTTAGTCTTCAATTGTAGTTTCACCCCCGAGAGCAAAGAAGAAGAAAAAGACTAATAGAAGAAAAAACCGTGGGTCCCGTTTCAATTCTCATAGATCAGAGAAAATCATGAATCCAATCTGAAAAAATCATCACAAACAGATATGATCTACCGACTTTACGTTTTCAATGATATTTTAATGCTGTAATTATTGGCCAAGATATATTTTCCAATTCTAATTGGCTGAAGTATTAATCTTTTTTTAAGGTAGGGGGTGCATCTATCAAGTAGCCAATCTTTGATTAAGAACTAATGCTAAATGGGGTTGAAATTCTATTTTTGTCTTTAATTATTTCAGATAGGCAAGGATTGAGTCAATTAGTACTGAGGTAGCAGCAAGTGAACAAAAAGAGTAATTATGTTAGACAATTAATAATCAAGAGGAGCAAAACAAATGTCATTATTATTATGGGCGCGTGTGGTGGAGCTTAACATCTGCGGATCTTATGCTAGATACTGTTCTTGTTGTTGATTAACTTAAACTGTCTGAAAGTGACCTTTGCCCTCCACACCTCACCATCAGAAAGTACCTCTGCTAGCTACACCAATTGCTTCGAGTACAGACTCTACAATTGGGGTGGGGCAACCATTGGTCTATATGTAAACATTTCTTCTTCCAGATGAAGCTTGTTAGACAAACCTTGCTGAAATACTATGATGCAGACACTACATGTGCATGACTATTATGTTTTTTCTACCAATACATGACCTTTTATATATATTATATATCTGTTTGTAAATTTCAAGTCCATGGTAAAGATCAAGTTGTGCCTGTGGAGTTAAATTCTCAATTTCATAACAAGCATTCTAGGTCAGGCTTTTGTCAGAAAAAAAGCAATATAATTCCATGCCATATGATCATATATTCATATGTATGTCTTAGAAATTATAGTTTATATTGTCTCTTGTGGATTATGATGATTGTAGCCATCTCAATCTCTGAAGGGTATTTTGCAAAAGCAATTATCAACAAGATGACCAACATGTGTCCACCAGGTCCACCACTAGATATATTTTGGTTTAATGAGTACAGTTATAATTTCGAGTTGGGGAGAAGGGAAAAGGAAAAAAATCCGGAATCTAGTTTTCAGTGCAAGCACCATGAGACTTGCGTGTGAACAAGATACACAGTTCATTGGTTGAGAGAGAAAAGGCCCATTATTATTTTAGCATGCAACATAAGGAAGAAGGGATAATCATTGTGATATGTATGTATCCTGTTCCCTGATTTTATTCATTATATGTAGTGTAACAACAGAAAAAATCTTACGTTTTCCCTTTTGTTATTTCTCTCTTCCACTTTTTCATAGACATAAGGATTCCTGCAATAAATTCAGTCATATATTGTGGCCAAAAGCATGTAACGTACTGTTCACACTAAATTTAAGAGCTTCAGTTTGTCCCTCTTCAATTTTTGTTGTAGTAAGCCAGCTAGGTGTAATTAAAGTCACACCAAAGATGAGACATTAATTTTTATCTCAGTAACCACAAAGTTCTAACCTCAGGTCAAAAGGGTGGAATGATAATAATTAAAACCCCATCCATGTTCATATTTAGTCAACTTCAGCCAGTAAACAAAAAATGAGGTTTAAGTCAAAATCTGTAGTAAGTGAGATTGATCATCAATTTGTCATTATCATGGCCGGTAACTAAGTTGTGTCTATGGTGACCAGACGGCACCAGTGACCAGTGATATGTCACCAGAGTGGTCTAAATAGGAACTAGCAATAACCTTCCTTCAACTCAATTTGACTTTATTCATTTTGCTTGACATTGCTTATTTCGGGTAAAAATATCATGTTGGCAATGATGCTGCAAATACTTGGTATGATTGTAATCTCCAAAACATGGGGTTGGCATTAATTAGAACTGTCACATATATAAAATAGTTTCTCAACATATAGTACTTAAGTTTAGTTGTGCATGATATTGAGAACTTTGGTATATGATATCATATGATATCAAGATATATAGTACTAATAAATTTGAAATTTAAGAGCATGTTACAAAAAGAGAAGAATTGTTGCAAGAAATTAAAAGTAAAAAGAGAAACACAAAGCTAAGTAGCTAATACTTTTTTCTGATGTGCTTTTAAACTGAAGAAAGAGAATGATTCCTTGTCTTTCTTGTTTGAGAGTAGTAGTAGGGAGGCAAACCTTTGTGGACAACTATTTGGGGTCTGTTTGAATGAAGCTAAGGAGGGGAAAGGATTGTTGAGAAAGCAGCCGCAGAAAAGAAAGCATTGGAAGGTGAAATGGGGGATGATGGAGCCTACTACATTAGAATGCAATTCTCATGATTTTGATAAAGGGTGTGGTGGGGTTGCTTCATCAAACAAAGAAATAGTGCAAATGAAGCAAGTTGAGAGAAGCATTTGGGGCGGTTTGTGGGACTGCAGAGGAGGTTGGGCTGCTGAGTCCCACATCGACATTAAATGTATTTACAAAGCATACATTTTCAACTCTTCTCATTATATATTGGATTATCTTATCTTTCTCTCTCTCTCTCTCTCTCTCTGCTTTTGCTTTCATTTTATTTTCTTGGTTACACTACGTGTTCCTCTTTAACAGCAAACCTTCTACACACCAAATTTCAAGCTTAACCCAAGTTTGATAATGACATGCCTTGTGTCGCAACCCAACTTGTCTCCCTTTATAAATTTCTCCTAAGATTGTCTCAATACATCAATTCATCATTAGTTCTGCTCATTATTCCTTTTGTCTTTTAGTGTATTTTTTTATTTATTTATACTGATATAGATTAATCATTGCTCAAAATTGTGTTTAGTGTTGCTAAAATGTTGAATAAACAAAGTATATCATATTTTCCTAATATAATAAAAAATTATTCCTTAGACTTAAAAAGCTTCTTTGTAGATTATTTAGTATAAAATTATTTTATTCCAGTAAAGTTTGTTCTATATATCTTGATTATAAATATGAATTAACTGATCAAGATTGCTTTAGTTTAACCAATTCTGAATTCGAATTTAAGAATTAATGTACTTTATTGAAATATTTGAAAGGGGAATTTTGTTGTTCACAATAGTGCTACTCAATTGAAGTAAAGAAAATTGTTTAGAGTAAAAGATACATGTTGTATACATAAAAATGTATTTAATAAATAGCTTGAGAAATATTTTATTTCCATTTTGGATTGCTGTATGGCCACCAAGCTCTACCTGAATTATGTTCTATTATGTTACTTTCAATTGGTGACAAACCAATGACAAAACACTTGCCCTTTACATTAATCAAAGAAAGTTTTTTTCCGAGGAAACTTCTACCCAAGTATTTTTCCATAAAATAAAATTAATGTATATACAAATTAAAAATCAGATTTTAGATAAGATATATAATAGGAAATATTTCTATAAATTTTAGATAAGATATATAATAGGAAATATTTCTATAAATTAACTTATGAATAAGTTAATTTTAACTGATAAAAAACTTATTTTATTGTTTCTTCTTATTAAGTGTTTTGAAGGATTTTTTTTTCAAGTAAACCTAAATTTTCTTTTCAGTTTGCATTTCTAAAAGGAGAAAAAAAAAAAAAAAAAAAAAAAAAAAAAAACAAAAAA
>Ga0209700_105861_pt1 | contig 19987 bp, 16 predicted proteins | sample SiratroredBW_FD_187528 | JGI IMG/M metagenome (GOLD analysis project Ga0209700, IMG submission 187528) | Root nodule microbial communities of legume samples collected from California, USA - Siratro red BW (SPAdes) (version 2) | ecosystem: Host-associated > Plants > Roots > Nodule | place: USA...
GAAAGTATATTTGAAAAAGATTTATAATTGCAATTTTTTTATTAATTAATTTCATTAAATTATAAAACTATATTTTTTTTATAGTTTTTACTTGTAGTTGTGTATTTTTAATGATTTTTTTTACTAATGTTAAATGGTATTAGAGATACTGTGCTATTAGGAGTTTTGAAGTGCATTTTTAGTGAGTAATATAAGCAGAATTCATAAGTAAAATATAGTATAATTCTTATTTTTTTTTTAAATGTATTATTTCTTGAATTTTACTATTTTCACAGATAAACATTCAAGATATCTCGATTAATTTAAAAATATTTCTCAATAGAAATAAAGATTTTAAAATATTTTTTATATTAAATTGGGGTTAAACTATTGACAAAAGGAGAAACCTCTATTTTTTATTTAAATCCAGTTATTTAATTATTTATCTTAAAAATCATGTTTCAAATATAAAAACATAATGAATAAAAAATAAAATACCTTGTTTTAATTTCTTACTCTCTTATTTTCTAAATTCATGTTTTTATTTTATTTTAATATAAGAAAAAAGTTATGCCAAAAAGAATAAAATTTTCTAATGAATTGTTGACATTTAAGATAAATATTTTAAATCCAGCTTAACAGGAAAACTGTTTATAAAAAATAAATTCTATAAATGAATTAGAAATACCTCAAAATTTAAGTATTCTTTTTATAAAATGGTAAATTTTTAACTAAATTTATGATGACTATTTACAAAAGAAGATAGAGAACAATCAAGATAGAATTAAATTTTAAGATAATTATTTAAGAAAATAAAATTAAAAATTTAAATATTTTGTTGTCAAATATGTTCCCTAAAGCACAACTTATCTTCAAGTTAAACAGCATAAAGGCATTAAAAAAAAATCTATAACATAATTCCAAAATAAAATACTGAATTATTTTGTATTTAACAAACAATAAATAACAATTCAACACTGTATAAAATTTTAAACATATTTTGTTCATGAGGATGATTGATACTTAAGAATTTGTGGTCATACATAATAGTTACATATTTTTTGAATTACTATTCACTAATCTAAACTTAAAGATTATTTTTCTTAAAACTAAAGTTAAATCACACCTATATAATCTGAAATTCAATAAGTTCGTCGATAAAATTCCTCTTCTTTTTAATATCACCACATCATGGATTCATTCCTCCACCAAACCCAATTCTTTCTGAATACATATTTCATTTACTTGTTTCCCCTTTAAAATTGGGATTACTTTAGATTTTTTCTATATTTACTTTTATGTGCAATTTTTATCTGGTCACATGCGGTTACTAAATCCTTTCCTGAATTGGAGGCCTCTAGATTTAGCTTCTATCTCTATAATTTTCCCGGGAATTTGTCATTGTGATATCGTTCTGGATTTAGAGTTTGATTCTGATCATTTTACTGTTGTTGGGGTTTGAACAAGGAGGAACATTTAACACTGTGTTTGAGATGGCGAATCTGAGCAACGAAGGGAATGAGATGGTGAAACCCTTCAAGATTTTTGTGGGGTATGATCCACGTGAAGACATTGCGTACGAGGTTTGTTGCCACTCCATCTTGAAGAAATCTTCGATACCCGTTGAGATAAAACCCATAAAGCAATCAGATTTGAGAAAAAACGGCTTGTATTGGCGTGAAAAGGGCCCATACGAGAGCACAGAATTCTCCTTTTCGAGGTTCTTGACTCCCAAATTGGCCAACTATGAAGGTTGGGCAATGTTTGTGGACTGTGACTTTCTCTACCTCGGAGACATCAAGGAGCTACGAGATTTGATCGATGACAAGTACGCTGTGATGTGTGTCCAACACGAGTATGTTCCAAAAGAGACAACAAAAATGGATGGTGCAGTGCAAACTGTGTACCCCAGAAAGAATTGGTCTTCTATGGTGTTGTACAATTGTGGTCATCCCAAGAACCGTGTTCTGACTCCTGAAACTGTGAACTCACAAACGGGGGCTTTTCTTCACAGGTTTCAGTGGCTGCAAGATGATGAAATTGGGTCCATCCCTTTTGTTTGGAACTTCCTTGAGGGGCATAACAAGGTTGTTGAGGGTGACCCCACTACTTTTCCTAAGGCTGTTCATTACACTCGTGGAGGGCCATGGTTTGAAGCTTGGAGGAACTGTGATTTTGCTGATCTCTGGCTCAATGAAAGGGATGAGCTCCTGAATGAGGCCAAGAAAGCAATTACAAATTAGATTTTTGATTTATGTGGTGACATATTCAATGCATGCAAATGTGTTGGGAGTGAATGGTCGTTCTTCATTTCGGATTGCATGGAGAAGTTCCTTGTATTATAAATGTTATGAGTTTGTACATAATCAGTACTTATTTTGGTACAGAATCAAGGTATCATCGAATGCCTTTCATGAAGTGTTTTGTTTTGTTTAGTTTTTTCCTTTGTATAATATTTATCAATGGGTCTAACATATATAGTTAGACTAAGCAATAAGTTGTTGTAAACTTTGGTTTATTTTTTTGTGAATAAAATTATTCCAGATAATGTGCTTATGATGATTATTTAAGAAAATTTTAAGGAACTCGCTTGAATTAATTTATAACATGAGGATTCTAACTAAATAAGATATGTGTTAGTATCAAACAAATGATCACATCTATCGTGTGTAGATAACCTGTAACAAGTTTTACATTGCTTTGATATGTAGTATGGAATCGTGTTGATTGGAAGCCAAAAGTTAGTATGCAACAGTTAATAGTACGGCAGCACCTAAGCAATTTGGCAAGCATATGGTGCATATAATTAGAAATATGATTCATATAATTAGAAGTGATATGTGAATATGAGAAAAGTGATGAAACAATGTTAATCACTTAACTATGTAAAATAATTATTGTTTCTGAAAATATTTAGTGGGTTTATCTAAATAAGAAAGGGAGTATAAAGTGACATTAGAATTATCATTACAGGGTTCTCTCTTATTTATAGATTTGTTATTGGGTTTTTTAACTATTCATTTGGGTCTATCATTTTCACTTAAGCCCAAAATAATAGGTCATTTTCAGGTTCTTGTATTAGTTATTTTCGTGGGTTGTTACTTATCATTTTGTCAATTACCATCTAACTCCTATGTGACAAGGCCTTGGACTTTAGTTCTCTGTACTCGATTTCAAAACCGTTCTATGTTCAAGAATCGACTTCAGGATACTCGATTTATCACTTTACTTTAATCTCGGACGGAGATACAATTATAATAAAGTATTTAGATCATTTAAAGTAAGAAGAAAAAAAAGATTAATTTCTCATTTTTATTATTATTGCCCTGTGTGTTTCTGGTTTTTGAACCTTTCTTCTTGATACATGATGGTGTGTTAATATCCGATTTTGTCCGAGTAAAATATATCAATAAATTTTTTTTTATTAATTTATTCAATTTTTGTAGATGCTTTAATCACAAAAAGAAAATTATTTTTAAATTAAATTAATTGAAGTTTCTTGGTAAAATAAAAGAAATTTTTTAAGAAAAATAATAATAATTGAATTTTTAAAGAATTAAAGGTTAATTGTTTTTTTTAAAGAAGAAACTAATTAAAAAATTAAAATAATAGATAAAAAATGCGTGCCACGTGACAAGCCAGGAGTGGAGAGTTTTTGTGAATGGAATTTGACACATGGAAAAGCAGAAAACAAAATGGAATTGGGCACGTGAAGGAGCAAAAACAGAATGGAATTGGGTACGTGAAGGAGCACAAACAGAATTGAACTGGGCACATCAAAAGAGAAGGAAAAAACAGAATTGAGGGAGAGACATTTTTGAAGGAGCAAGCGGGAATGCTAACGTGATCGTGGTGGACTGGTTTCGTTGTTGTTGAGCCTTTGAGTGGGTCCCACCTGGAGAGAGAAAGTGTGTGATTGCTTCCTATGCCCTGAAACTGGGGTCATAGACTAACTAGGTCATCTTGATTTTGTTGTTACATTCTTCTAAAATAAATTCAAATGGCTATTTCGTAAGCCATTAAACTGTTCCCTGCACCCCCACATATTCTGACTTGCACCTCCAGACTTTTTGAAATTTCTGAAATGCCCTCGCCACTAGCTGGTTTGGGCCTGCTACTTGCACCTCCATTAATCAGAATTCGCACCTACAAGTACTTGAAAGCCCTAAAATACCCCTGCAGCTATTTTGGCTGAATTTGCTTCTTGCACCTCCATATTTCTGGATCTGCACCATATCTCTCTCTAATTCCTAAAACATCCTTAATTTTTTTATTTTTTTTATTTTTTATTTTTTTTATCTTTTATCTTTTAACATTGGATTATTCTTTAAAAAAAAAAGTACATTTTCAATAAAAAAATTTTGTTTGTTTAAATAAATCCTAAATGATCATTCGCGTCATGTGGGATTCCTTTTTTTTATAAATAATAATAATAATAAATATCAATTCGTGATTTAAGTTCTAAATGACCACACGTGTCATGCGGAATTTAGTTTAAGGAGTTTCAATTTTTGTTTGGGATTATCAAAAGACAGAACGCGTTTATGATATGCCGAAATGAAATTAAACTTTCAAACTAATAAATACATAATAATTAAAAAATATAAAATGTCAAAATTTGTCAAAATAACTCAAATTTGGTAGAACTACGTATTTCCTTATTCTTCACCCGTTAAGGATGTTGATACGTAGGAGCAGGGTCAATCCTTGTCGGGTCTCTTAATTTAAAAATTATTATTTTGTTTTAATTGTTTTTTTATATATATTATATTTTTGGAAAAATAAATATTCTAAAAACCACATTTGATTTTGATTATTTAATTAAAGGTATTGTCTTAAGACAGGCGCTGTGGGGTGTTAATACCTTCCCCACGCGTAACCGACTCCCGAACTCATTTCTAGTTCGCAGACTTATTCCTTATTCTTTTCTTAGTTTTTCCATAGTTTTTCACAAAAAAAAATTATGGTGAGCGACTCCATTTCTTTCTTTCATTTGTTTCTATGTGGACCGCCATACTCGTCGTGATTTTTAGGTCGCGACATGGTGTAATATGGTAAATAAGAGAGTAAGTTCACTTATAGAAAACATAAAGAATATATCCTTCCATTCAACTTATCCAACTTATTGTATAATTTTAAAGTTTTAAAACTATATAAAAATCACAACACTAAATAATTTTTAAGTTACTTACTTGATGATAATATGTAGATTGAATTAACTTCAATAAGGAACTGCATACCTAAATGCTTGAATGAAACAAAATGTGGGTGTATATGTTGTATAATAATTAGAGGTATGTTGGCTCAGTATTATTCAAGTTGAATAAAACTTGAAAGGATTTCTCATACTTGTATATATTTTCTCATTCATTTTACTGAGTTCATTATTAATCATAATATATATATATATATATATATATATATATATATAATATGATATCTTCTCTAATAATAAGTATTATCTCTTTTGCGTTAAAATATATAAAGTCTTTCATTATAATCTCTTAACTCTAATAAATAAATCATATATTTATTTTTTACGTCATATTTAAATGAGATCTTCAAATAAATAAGTGTGTACAAAATAAAAAAGAAAACGTCAAATTAAATAAGTTTTAAAAATATACTTACAATGATTATCACATCACAAGTTTCTTTTTATTCTACAATCCTTAAAATTATCTTACATTTTACCTTTCATCAAAAAATTAAATTAAGAATTATGAACTCAGTACTAATATGCTCAATAACCGTTTTATTTTTTCTAATACATTATATTTTAGGATTAAATATTTAATTTTGATGTGTTTATTCCAACGGTTACCCTTATTATTTTTAATTATTATAAATATTATAACATGGTTATCGTAATACAACTTCAATAATCAACTAGCAACCAATTAGCTAAGTGTGTACAACTCTGACTCTAAAATTCTGTAACTATACACTATTCAAGATAACTTCAAAAACCAACTCAACTTACATGAAAATAGAAGTTAATTTCTATTTTTTATTGCTCTAAAATATATTATAAAAACTAAAATAAAGACATAACTGATGTAGATTTATTGGTATCAGTGTAGCCAACCAATATACTAAAAACATGTAAGGTTGTACTACCAACAAACAAGAGAGATGCTTTTGTTAAAAAGCAAAGAATTCATAATAAAAGTGATTGCAAAGCAGGAACTTCACCTCTTGTAAAGAATGAAAAGTTTGCCATCCATGAATTTATAGAGAAGCATAAATACCTTTTGCAACTTCCAAAAACAACACACACAGAATAATTGGCCAGTGTAAACAACAGAATAAAATATTTGAAAACTATAAAAAAAATCAAATATAAAATAAGTTATATATTATCGGGTTAAACCAATTTAAAACGTTAGCTAATCACAATAAGAAAAAAATATTGATCTTTTTATAGCTAAATTAAAAATTTATAAAATTAAATAACTGTGAGGTGCAACTCATTTAACTAGAGAAAAGACAAGGTTTAAACGGACTTAAATTTTTTTAAGGTCTTAATCACTTAGTAGATGGCAACTTGACCTGAACCAATTAATGTTTTAGCGTTACGTTTTAGAATTAATTTGCAAAATAAAATGACAAAAATAATCACATTTAAAAAGGACAGATAAAAGGGCAAAGGTCGACACCTGTTAATAAGATTCTGAACTATTTTCCACTGTGCTGATTTGATGATAAGAATTCAAATTAGAAAACAGAACAAACAGAGTAATTACTTATTGCATTCCCTTGGAAGTTTAGCAATTGCCAAAATAAATAAACGACAATTAGGTTGAAAGAAACGTTTCCCTAAATGTGGAGACTTATCAGGTAAAACAAAATTGCTGATTATGACAATGATAGTGACACAAGAAGGATTATAAAATTAGAGTTTATTAAAAAAATTATTATTACAAAACTGATTATATATTTCTAAACATATGATAGTTTAGGTACTGAAAAAAAATACTCGTTGAACTGATTATATAAATTAAAGTTAGCATCTAAGAGTCAATACTAACTTAAATATTCAAAGTTTAGCTCAATATTATTTAATATAATATTTAAACTTTAAGCAAAATAATATTTATACATCACCTAATATCAGTAAGTTAATGATAATAACGTCGTGTCGTGATCGATACTAACTTCTTAGATTTTTTAATACGTATGTTTCTTGTAATGTTTAGAATTGACCCAATTATCTTTTTTTCAATTTTTCTTAAATTTTGACGAATATCAAATTTTGGAATTTTAAAATATATAGTGAGATTTTTCTCTTTTTTTATTTTCCTTATAATAGTAACTTTCTCTAAAAATTACAAGTATATTTAACTTTATTATTAAAGTCAACCTGACACAGATATTAATTAACAGTATTGTTTAAGCTAAAATTCACAGTAATGTGTACTCTCTCCTTTCAAGTAATTCTCCCCTAATTTTACTTTATTAAAATGAAAAAGATATATTATTATTAAAATAAATAATTATTATTATTAGTAAAATGAAAATGACTCAAAGTACAAAAAGAACTGTTAGATTCGGACTGATTAGGAATATTTTTAAACCTGGATACTACATTAATGTGGAGCTGCACGTGCGTCCAAGTAAGAAGATGACGTCACTTCCAAAGTGAGTCGTGCAAGGAAGAGAGCAGAAAAAAAACTGGTGCCAAATATTCGCATCGTTTTCACTCTCAGGAACTGGATTTTGCGTTGCTTTATATTGAGCGTTACTCGTAAATCTAAGTGTACGTGTGTGGGGAAAACATGGACACGGTGGCACGCATCCCACACAACTCTCCAATCTCATGCATCCACAGGTTTCGCTCCCAATCCCTTCACTCCCCAACAACCTCTTTCGCCGCAATCCGGGTCGGGCGCGGGTCATGGACCCCTATTCGGGCCTCCACGAGAGAGGATGTGGGATTGGCACCGCAGCGTAAGGAAGACAAGCAACTGCAGAAGGGCATAGCCGAGTTCTACGACGAGTCGTCTTCCTTATGGGAGAATATTTGGGGCGACCACATGCACCATGGCTTCTACGACCCGGATTCCACTGTTTCGGTTTCGGATCATCGCGCCGCTCAGATCCGAATGATCGAAGAGTCGCTTCGTTTTGCCTCTATTTCTGGTATTCCTTATTAACACTCTGCAATTCACTAATTTAATTTTCTATCACACTCTTATGTAGGTATACTGTTACCAATTGTTTATTAGTAGCAATGGTTCTAATTTGGAATTGGATTTTTGGATATTGAGTTATGTTATGTATTTTTAAAATTTTTTTTTTTTGTTGTTGTTTGAAAGTGGTAACTAACTAGTAACTTATAACTGCTGACTATTATATTGTTTTTGGTTAGAGGAGAGTAAGAAATGGCCGAAGAGAATAGTTGATGTTGGGTGTGGAATAGGGGGAAGCTCCAGATACTTGGCCAAGAAATTTGGGGCAAGTAGTGTTGGCATCACTCTCAGTCCTGTTCAAGCTCAAAGAGCTAATGCTCTTGCTGCAGCTGAAGGATTGTCTGACAAGGTCTTAATTTCTAGACAATTGTTTCTTTTTTGGATCTATTTTACACGTTTTTCAAGATTTCGTGGTAATTTCTGTAGAATCTATGCACGTGCAGCCATTATAACATGATATAAATATAAAATATTTGTCTCTGTTTCTGTGATTGCAGGCTTCTTTTCAGGTTGCTGACGCTCTGGAGCAGCCATTTCTTGATGGGCAGTTTGATCTGGTGTGGTCCATGGAGAGTGGAGAGCATATGCCTGACAAAGCTAAGGTTTCGATTTAATTTCTCATTACTTGTGACTAAACTTACTTCCAATAACAGATTAATCCTTAACCATAATTGAATTAAGGTTTGTTTCTGTTCTGTGTTATGTTAATCTAATATAAGTTTTCTGCTTCACACACGACACATAAAACTGACAGTTTGTTGGAGAGTTAGCTCGAGTAGCAGCACCTGGTGGCACCATAATAATAGTAACATGGTGCCACAGAGATCTTGGCCCTGACGAACAGTCCCTACAACCATGGGAGCAAGATCTGTTGAAGAAGATTTGTGATGCATATTATCTTCCAGCCTGGTGCTCAGTTGCTGATTATGTCAAATTGCTTCAGTCCTTGTCACTTCAGGTACTCAATAAATATACCTATTAAGTACTTTCTCATTATTGTAATATGTTCATACGGTCACTGTGCAGAGACAGGTGAAGTTAATTGTATTTCTATTTTGACATGGTTGCTATTTGTGTAGGACATAAGGTCAGAAGATTGGTCTTGCTTTGTTGCTCCATTTTGGCCCGCAGTGATACGCTCAGCTTTGACATGGAAGGGTCTCACTTCACTCTTGAGCAGTGGTAAGATCCACGTTACATTTGCATTTCAGAAAGAAAAACCCATCTTCTATCGCAAGTGTTGTCTTCAAAAAGAAATGGTTTAGCTGAGAAAATGTTATTTTACTAATGATTTTTAAATATCTCAATACCCCATTGTGTTTGGTTTAAAATATTAATTGAAGAATTCAAGGTAAAAATATTCGTTGAATCAATAGGTAACCAAAGAGGGGAAAAAATGGTGGTTTACAATGAAATGACATGTATTTCTGTAATAACTAAGTAACAGGAAAGAATGTTCCAAGTTATTCCACTCTTGATAATTTAGACAGAAAATGGACTTGTATCTTCTTTAAAGACTTTCTTATGCACTACTCTATCTGCTGCCAAAGTGGACTTCTGCATTTCCTTACTGAATTTCTTGATTTCCTTTTGAAGTTGTTGATTTGTATTCTGTCACATTTTTTGTCAGGACAAAAAACGATAAAAGGAGCTTTGGCTATGCCATTGATGATAGAGGGATACAAAAAGGGTCTAATTAAGTTTGCGATCATTACTTGTCGAAAACCTGAATAAGTTGAGAAACAGGACCAGTTTTATAGAATGAAGAACAGGTCAATTATGCGGATAGTTCAGGCAGAAACAAAAAATGATAAAAATAAATGAAAGAGCTTGGGTATTACTGATACTTTTTCTTTTTCATTTTTTAATTTTCTACATATGCATAGAATCAAAGATGAAATCCCATCGGGAGTGGGTGAAATTGGAGGGAAGATGAAATATAATTGGTGTTTGGACGTAGTGACATTTTTCGTTTTATTTTATTTTGAATTCAGCGTTTACTTCCATATCTGGATCAAAATTTTAGCCTTTAGATTTATAGGTTACGTTTCTCTATTTATATATATATATATATATAATACTGTCTTGGATGTGGATGCTGCCTTCGTTCCCCATCAAAATGTTGGATATACTATCAACATTTTATATATATCGATGAATTAAATGAGTTTGTTATTTAACTATTTATATATTTAAATGGGTTATATCCTTTTAAATTTTAACCTAAAATTATTTTTATTTATTTTAAAAATATCTATTTATCTTTCTTTAAATTATGTTAAATAACCACATGCGTAATTTTAAAATAGATATTCACTTTTTAATAAAGTTCCATCCACGTCCACTCTGGTTTTCAAATAAATTTTCATATTGCTTGCATTTTTAATAAACATTATTTATCTCACTTATATTTTTAATAAAATAACAGTAGCTTGTATTATTTTATTTGAAAATATTACATTGATTAAAATAAACACAAAAATTATATAAAATAAATAAATATACAATTTAAAAATAATTAAGAATGAATAAATAAAATTATTTATTATAAATGAAATAAAAGTTTGAATGTTACTTTATTTAAAATATAATAAATATTAGTGCCTGTTTTAAAATATATCAATAATATTTATTTAAAATATAAGACAGATAAGTGTTTAGTTTAAAATTTAATAAATATATGTAGTTTAGTACAATTTAAGAAAAATAAGTGCAATTTTCAAATTGTTTAAAGAAACAAATAGGCAAATGCCACACTTGTTAATCACCCACCTACCCATTGCCATTGTTACTTTTAAATTTTAATTTAAAGAGTAGTGTAAGCGGAAATAAAATAATAGACATTTTTTTAAGAAAAGAGTCCAAATCTATAAAATATTTGTAAAATGTAATGGACTCTAAGGAAAAGAATTTTGTCGTTGAAAGCGTAAAAATTTGTGAAAAAAAGACATTTTTTATTGTCTTGATTATGCAATATGGATAATTCATTAAGGTATTTCTTTTTCTTATATATTTTTAAGAAAATAAAATTAATAATAATAATTAAATAAATAATAATAAATGGTTTGCATTGTATTATATTATTCAAAGATGTGAGTGATTTATAAGGTATTTCTGCTATTAACATGTATTTATAGTTACTTTTGAACTGTTTAAATAGTTTAGTTTAATTTTTACAAAATTTAGACTATAACTAAAGATAAAATATAATATAATATATATATATAATAGAAAAAATTTCTACAAATAATTTATTTTTATTATTTTTTATTTTTAAAATATAATTAAATATAAAATATAAATATTAGATATCTACATTAAATAAAGAAATTTCCTTCGTATATAGTTGTAAATGTCAATTTTTTTCTCAATTTGTTTGAACCGACAAATTTAGTGTATGTCTCCTTTTAATACTAATATAAAAATAGTAATTTCTAATAGAAAAATATCATTAACAAAATAATTTTAAAATTAAATATTCTTAAAATATAATTTTCGTTTTACTTTTCTTTAACCAAACAATCTTACTTTTACTCTATTTATTTTATATATTTACCTTTACTCTCTTCAACAAAACAATCTCCATTTTCAATCTATTATTATTTATTTATCTTATTCTATTTGCTATTTTTCTCTGCATTTTTTCTCTTTATTTATACACAGCCTTTTACATCAATTGCTCAACTACCAACAATAAATTATAACGTTTTAGATGTTTTACATTTATTTGGTGTGTACGTGTTAAAAGGCAATAAAAAGGATCGTTCAGCTGGCTTGGTTCAGAGAAAAGTGGTTCACAATAAATCTTGTGGATCCCATGCATAATATTTTTTTAAAAAAAAAGGAACTGTGAAATTGAAATGTCAATTTTAACCTTCCCTTTTGTGGGAAACCTGTGACTTGCCTTACCTTTTGTGTTGTTTTCTTCTCATCCACCATCCTTAATTTTATAATAATTTCCCCACCTTATTTTCAAATCATCATAAAATCTGTAAGTTTAGCAATTAATTATAATATTAATTTTAGAACAATATAATAAAAAAAATATCATTAAACCATATATTATAACACAAAGTAACTCTTTTCATGATTTATATAACCTTTATTTGTAATAAAAAATTACAAAATATATTTATGCTTTCACAAATGGAAACTCTAATATCAAAATGTCACTATCTATTTTAAGAAATTTTAAACATTTTTTATACTGATGATATAATTTTGGACATAAATTATGAGAATTAACAGATTTGACTAACGACTTCTTCAATCTTTTTATGTTAAAAGTAAGTAATTTTTCACGATCATAAATCATATTATATAAACACGACTTATTTATTTTCATAACATTTTTAAAATTATTCATTCTGATAATTTATATGCTAATTGCAACATTTATGTAAAAAAACTAATGTAAACTCTTCTCTTATGATAAAAAATTTTATTGCTAGACATCAAAGTTCTTTTTTATTGAAAATTGAAATTTTTTTAACCGAACACTTTATAAAATTCTGTGAAATCAAGATCTTTAAATATAAAATCCATATAAGTGAGGCTAAAGTCAAAATAATAAATTAAAGTAAATATTAATATTTAGATTGAATTGAAGTGTTTCTCTTATAAGTATGTAACTGTAAAAGCTTTCATATTCTACTTATTTTAATTAGTTATATGATGTTTTTTATTCTTTTTGTCAACTATATAATCTTTTATTATAATAATCATATTAAATTATTATAATTAAGTAATATATTAGAGATAATAACTAATATATTAACTTCTTTAAATTTATATGACTTATATATATAATAACAAACCATGTGTTGTATCTCTTGTAAAAAACAATACCAACTTAAATATATAGACCTGTAATAAAAAATTATAAAAATAATAATTAATTTGCGTTTATGGAGAAAGTGAATTTCGTATGCAACACACCTCAATAAATTAAATACCACGCATAGCAGATAGAAGAGATTACGAAAGTACAAGTTTTGTACTGGTAACGAGGACATTGCCTATACAAGAAAGGTAATGGTTTACATTTATAGCACTGCATATTTTCATTGCAAAAGTATCTTAATTTTTTTTTTCATTTTAAGGTATTATATTTTTTATAATTTATGTTCTAACATTTAAATTAATATTTTATTTAATTATTGATAAAACTATATGCTTTTAAAGTATAATATATTATTTTATGTTTATAACTCGAAATTTTATTTAATATTTAAAATCTTAAACTTCATGTAATCATATTCTAACAATAAAAATCTTATAAACCTAAATCCTAAATTTGTGATGCGAATACAATGAGTTAAATAACAATACTCTAATAGTATATGAACACATTTTTTTTAATTTTTTTTCAGACTTTCGTGATTCTTTGTGACATCTCAATTTAACATCACGTAGCTTGGCCTTGGCATCATTACACATACCTTCAATACAAAAATATCCACACATGTATTATCAATTTCTTTATGTTTTCAACCCACATATATCCACACATTTATTATCAACTCCTTTATGTTTTCAACATATATATAGCTAATGAGTTTAAAATGACTTAATATTATAATATCAAAATTAATATATAAAAGATAAATTATTAAATTGTAAGTAAAATATAATTATTTAAATAAAAAGTAAGTATTAAAAATAAATTGTTAAATGAAATATAAAAAATAACATATTTATTGCCTTATTTCTATTAAATAGTAGTTTCTAAAAAATAAAATCAACTCAATTTAAAATATTTTTTGTCTTAATTATACTAGTGAATATTTTCCATTTTTAGTATTGAATTAACTATATTGATAATTGATTAATTAAAAAATATAAAAAAATAAAACTAACAAGTAATTTTACAACGAAATCATATTTAAGAGAACTAAAAAACATATTAAAAAACATTTTAGAAAAATACAACACAACATACACTTAAGAGAAAATAACATTAACACAAATTTAACACATATTCACAAAACATCTTAATAAATAGTTTAATATCTCAAAAAAATTACTGGTTTCTTAGCACAGCTTTAAAAGCCCTTAATCATTCAACAAATTATTGAATCACGCAATAGTTGTTATGTCTCTTTAATTCACATTTATTATATTGTTACACCAGGTCTCTTTCCTCATCATAAAAACTATTTAATGAATTTAAAACATACAAATAATCACAGAAGATTGTACGAAAAACTCTTAATAATATAACAACTCATTTAAGTATCCGAACAACAGTTACATTATCGAACAAAACTGTCATAATAAAAGTCAAAAGTAATATTCGGAACAATCAAAATTTAGATTAAAAGTTCAAAACTGAATATCTAAAAAAGGCTTGAGATGTCTTTCAACAAGTAAATTTATTTATAAACACTTATAGAATGAAAAATAAAAAGGAAATTGAAAATGAATCTTTTTATATGCAAGAAATTTTGAAAAATTATAGACAAACAATTTTGCAACCAATTAATGTATATATTAATATTAATTTATGTTTTCCTTATTTGTGAAAAAACTTGCAAAACATATTATGATAAGTGAAAAAAGAGAGTAAAACATCTTACTTTTATATTTTTTTTCCTAAATTGTAGGGTTAAAGATGTAATATCACTTTGGTGTCAACCAGTGTTACATCTCAACCCACCAATATTACCATAAAAAATTTGGTTGATATCATTAATTTTGTGAAGGAAGATTTATCTTATTTATATGGTTGATATTATTAATTTTGTGAAAGAATATTTATCTTATTTATATAGTATAAATTTATCTTATTTTTAAGGATAAATATATTTTAACATCACTGTTTCAAATTTACACCTGTTTCACACTTATTTTTATTAATAAAATATTATAATTTAATAAAATAATATTATTTTTAAATGTTAGATGGTCGTAGATTCTTTTAACAGTATCAAAATATCACTGATTGATAATTTGATAACTGGTTTGACACAGTAAATCCAACAAATTTTGTTTACTATATTGTGAAGTTTCATCTCCAATTTCTAAAATTAGATATGAGAATTGAAGGATTGATTCACGACCACATGTAGCAATCCTAATATTTATACAGTCATATATTTTGTCACCTTTTTTTTTTTATTAATGGCCCCAGACAATGTGATCAGAGACTAGTATGTATCTATTCGGTTTATTTAAAAAACAAAACTTCATTTTCAGATTTTTACCATATTTTTTATTTTTTAAATAAATAAACCATCTATTTGCTTCTTAAATAAGTAATTTAATTTAATGGCCCGAGGCAGACAATGTGATCAGAGCTAGTATGTATCTATTCGGTTTATTTAAAAAAAATGTACTCCATTTTTTTTTACTATATTTTTTAAATAAATAAACCATCTATTTGCTTCTTAAATAAGTAATTTAATTTAATTTAAATTTAAAGAAAGTAAGATTATTTGGTTGGTAAGAGCAACCTCGTTTGCAACTTGTGCTGATGGGACCTGCATCCAATTAGTTTATCAGTGTTTTGGATTTTCGTTAAGCACAGTGACCAGACAAAATCTGCTTATAAAATGATGGTTTCAGTTTCTCACTCACTCACTCACAAGTTATATTCTATATTCTATCAGCAGCTACTGCTACGAAGAAGAAGAAGAAGATGGAAGTGGAGCAGCAACAGAAGGAGAAGGAGAAGCTGCAGAAGGGAATCGCTGAGTTCTACGACGAGTCCTCTACCATATGGGAGAACATTTGGGGCGACCACATGCACCACGGCTTCTACGACCCGGATTCCACCGTTTCGGTTTCGGATCACCGAGCTGCTCAGATCCGAATGATCGAAGAATCGCTTCGTTTTGCCGAGCTTTCTGGTATTCTTCGTTTTTCACAACACTTTCAGTCTGTTTAGGGTTTTCAGTCACTGTTCTAGATTTCAAAATGCACAGCAAAGTTTTATCTAGATAGGTGAGGTTCATTGCATAACTCACATGCCTTGACTTGCTTCTATTCAAAACCAAATTTTCTTCGTGAAATTTGCTTGACGATATCTTCCAACTCTTTAAGCCTTTTTCTATGAATAAAACTTGATGTGGTCTATTTTTTTTCACCACTGTTTGTCGTGGTCTTTTTCAATGTGTCCCCACATGTTCCTCGTGATATTCTTTATTAAATCATTATTTACGGGATATGATTTTTTATTGTATGTATGTTCGATATTTTAGTTTACTTCTATGATTATGATGTTACTTTTTATTTAACTTTTTATCTCTTTTATAATTGTACCGTTAAAAGATTATTATCTTTCAATGCATCACATATAATTTTCTATATATTATTTAACTACCACTCATTATTTATGATGTAATCTCCTTTTTTTTTGTTTTTCATTTATTTTATTAAAAGTACTTAGAGTCGCAGTGATTTTTTTATTCGATTTATACTTGCAGTATTTTTGTCCTATTGTTGTATGAGTATGATTAAATGAACTTTTCGACTAATAAAAAAAATTCTAAATTAACATAAATTTCTACATACATTAATATGTAAAGTTTATTTTGTATTATTTTTTTTTTCAAAAATCATATGTTTAGTTTGGTAAAAGTTAGTTTTAGTTTATAAATAGATTAATTTTATTTTCTTGGTGAAGTGTTAACGAAAAAAATTATTTATGCAGACCATAAAATACATTCATATTTTTTTAATTAATAATAATTGCAGTAATTTTGAATTTTGATTTTAAGACATGAATTTTGTATACCACTCTCATTTTGTTTGTGTTCTGGTTGGTTAGAGGAGCATACCAAAGGGCCCAAAAGAATAGTTGATGTTGGGTGTGGCATAGGGGGCAGCTCCAGATACTTGGCCGAGAAATTTGGGGCAAGTTGTGTTGGCATCACTCTCAGTCCTGTTCAAGCTCAAAGAGCTAATGCTCTTGCTGCAGCTCAAGGATTGGCTCAAGAGGTCTTAATCTCTGAGCATTGGTTTCTTTTGGATCTATATTTTACACATTTTCAACGTTTTTGATAACTTCTATAGAATCTATGCACATGTAGCTATTATAATATAATATAAATATAAAATATTTGTCACCATGTTTCTATGCTTGCAGGTTTCTTTTCAGGTTGCTGATGCTCTGCAGCAACCATTCCCTGATGGGCAGTTTGATCTGGTGTGGTCCATGGAGAGTGGAGAGCATATGCCTGACAAATCTAAGGTTTCAATTTAATTTCTCATTACTTGTGACTAAACTTACTTCCAACAACAGATTAATCCTTAACCATAATTAAATTAAGGTTTGATTCTATTTTGTACGCTGTTAACTAATGTAAATTTTCTGCTTCACACATCACATGAAACTGACAGTTTGTTGGAGAGCTAGCTCGTGTAGCAGCACCTGGTGGCACCATAATAATAGTAACATGGTGCCACAGAGATCTTGGCCCTGACGAACAGTCCCTACAACCATGGGAGCAAGATCTGTTGAAGAAGATTTGTGATGCATATTATCTTCCAGCCTGGTGTTCAGCTGCTGATTATGTCAAATTGCTCAAATCCCTCTCACTTCAGGTACATACATACATATATATATATATATATATATATATATATATATATATATATATATATATATATATATATCAACCTCACCAGTAATGTATAACTACTCCTAACAGTCATGCATACTTTCACGGCTTACCGGTACTTCTTCGACCTCTTGCCTACTCTTTTCCCAGCCTAACCATAACCAGTATGCATAACAGTAGGAACAACCATACATAAAAGGAAAGAACTGAAATTCATAAAGAGAAAGAACCTTTAAGCGGAATACTTCAGACATGTTTCTGATACACAGGATCCTCATAAGAGGCAAGTGTAGAGCATACTTCATATCTACGTTGCCATACCAGTTCATCGTACGTGGCGTTGGTTGAGGGCATTACGCTATCTCAGATTATTTCCGATATACCCGAAAGTACAGTGGATCCCTGAGGTTATAGCGAGACATAAAGCTTAGTATACCCATCATGATGAGGGTACAAGCCGTAGCCCAAATTTCCAGCCTATATACGATTACTACCTGGAATGTCTCTTCCAGTCAGTCCCAGAGCCTTATGCCTACATCGTGAGAGCTTTGGAGAGAGAGAAGAGAAGAGAGTTTAGAGATTCATAGTTTACAAGCAAAGTCTGATCTTATTTCGTTCTTGGTATTTTACAAGTGATGAGCCCTTTATATAGACTCGAGGGGTCTCATTAGATACAAAGGATTAATAATTCATCCGACATGAGATAGACTTGACATAAAATAAAGTGGAAAAAGACTTAAAGTAAAGGTGATGGCTGACATAAAGTTGATGGCCATCATAAAGTGACATAAAGTAAAAGTTGAAAGGGGACGAGACACAAAGTAGGCGACCACTTTCTTCTTTGTCAAAAGTAGATTCGTTTTTTTCTTTCTGGAGATAATATCGAATCTCCCTTTTTATGACTCAGCAGATTTTTATTTAGGTGGTGTAGGCCAAGGAGGCCACGCGTTTTGACTTGTTTCCCACGCGTCTTCATTTGTCTGCTGTGTGGGCCAGGTACTCCATGTGCTTGGATCAGGCCAAGAGTCCTGAGAATCTTGCCAGATGTCATGATTTGGCGGATAGGGGCACTCACTGTCTGGTTCTGTTGAGGGGCCGATTTCGCTCCATTCTTGCCAGAGCAAGTTTGATGTATAGACTGGAGTGTCATTAGGCGGGAATTTTTCCGTGTGAACTTGTTTAAATTCTTCTCTCATTGCTTCTGGAGGAACTTCCCATTGTGGTTGACAGATTAATTCAATCTCTTTTAACATGTTGCAGCTGGAAGATGATGGGTCTTGAGTTATTTTTGAACCATTGATCTCATGCAGATGAAGAGTCAATTCTTCTTTATAAAAAGGAGGTTTGTTGGTCTGCATGAACTTGCTTAGGCTTGGATAAGTTGCATATGATAAAGCCTGGCTATGGGTATACAAATGTTTATCAGGATGCTTGAAGTATGGTCTGTGAATAGTAAAAAGAGAGACGAATTTCTTTCCTGTTTCTTCGTCTTTCTTCCAGACATGAAGTCTTTCTGCTTCTTTGTGAACTTGTTTTTTCCACCATGAAACGGGAGCAACATTCTCCGTAATGGAATATTCTCCGTTCCCTATTTCGCCAAAAAAGCTCTTTTCCAGTACGGTTATCCAACATCATGGAAAATCGCCGTTCCTACCACCAGTTTTGCCAGAACCAACAACGATCTTTGGCAAAAGAAAAGAGACAATGACAACTGTCTCCCAGGATATCCCTCTTCGAGAAACATAGACAGAAAATGATCCATTAACAGTCCCGCTTGGACAGTTAATGATGAAAGACGATATCGACTCTCAGAAGTCAGAAGACTCTGAGAAAGAGGAAGAAGAGATAATCCTGCCTGAAAACACAGAGAAAGTGCCACCATCAGACATAGAAGACATCTCTGATGGTGAGAAACACCTAGAGATTGATGCAGCCTCTCAGAGGTCCCAGGACTCTGAAGAAGATGAGCAGGAAGGGAGGATCCTGCCATTACTCTCAAAAGGAATCCTTGGCAAAGGATATACGGGAGGAAAAGATTTTGATGCACACTCCCAAAATTCACAGGACTCAGAAAACAGTGAAGAAGAAGAAACTTTGCCATGGTACGCAGAGGATTTCCCAAATGACATTGTTAAAATAAGTGTTTGGCCTAAGTTCAAGAGGGGGGGTGAATTGAACCCTTTTAAAATCTTTTCGCAAATTTGCTTTTCAATGTGAGAATACAAAATCTTTAAAGAAACTTAGAATGCAATC
>Ga0209700_105862_pt1 | contig 19987 bp, 9 predicted proteins | sample SiratroredBW_FD_187528 | JGI IMG/M metagenome (GOLD analysis project Ga0209700, IMG submission 187528) | Root nodule microbial communities of legume samples collected from California, USA - Siratro red BW (SPAdes) (version 2) | ecosystem: Host-associated > Plants > Roots > Nodule | place: USA...
AAAAAAAAAAAAAAAAAAAAAAAAAAAAAAAATGAAAAAAAAAAAAAAAAAAAAAACAAAGAGAAAATGGGAAGAATAGTGATAAAAGGATATTGATTAATGTGTCATAAGAATCAAATTTTCAATCCTTTAGTATGTAAAGTTTGTCTCATTATAAAAATAAATAAAATCATTTTATTGTAAAATTATTACATGTAGCTTTTAAATAAAAATTAATCATAAATTAGGTGAAGGATATTAGAGAGAGTGATAGCTACACTAACCCACACTACACTACCAAAGCAATGAGCAAAATGATAGTGAGAGTAGTGGAATTAATCCTCCAACTCCACTTCAACTCTTTTAACACAACACTTCACACCTCACTCACATGAACTTTTCAACCACTCATCTTATCATAACATAAAACTTAACCTAATTGGTTGGAGCTAAAACACAACATATATACATAACATTATCATCACAATCTACACATATTTTTTTTTTCTTTGCTCAGCACTGAACTGAAAACGAAAATTTTCATATTACTTCACCATGCTCTCCAAGACAGTGACATGCCCCAACAAAACTACTTTATTTTTCTAGTTGCCAAATTCTCACTTCACTTCAATTTCTTGTTTTAGAAAGTACTTGTTCTTTTTAGGAGACAAGTATAATCTTTATAGATGATAAACTTTTTTTATCCATAATATTTATAGTTTCAGTTTTACACGACTGACTAAACTAAAACAATCTCATCATCTCCTTTGACAGTGATTCAATTCTTATCTTAAAGTTGTTTTTTCACACCAATTAAGTAATTGTTATTTTATGATATTATTTGATAAGTTCTGCAGATAAGTGAAGGGATTAATAAATGATGTAAAAGAAAAAGACAGCCAAGTGGCAAGGAAACATATTACAGCTTTGAACATTGGAGAAAAAAATATGTATTTTGGCATACATTTGAAGTTAAAAGAGTTGTATTTTAAATGTGAAAAAATTGTAATTATGAGCTTTCAAAAGGAAAAAAAAAAATCATTTATCTTGGAATCCAATGAATCATAACTCATTCTCATATAACAAATTTGACATAAATTTTAACCTAGAATCTTAAAGATAATAAATTTATCAATTGTTCAATATTTTTTATACACTATAATAAGTTACAGTTATTATAAAAAATTTTATTATCTCTAACTCAAAACCCTTAAAATAATAAATTTAGGAGTATTTTTTTAAAATATTATTCATCCACTCTCCATCCTACAAGAAGTCTAACTCCAAAGTTAAATTCCTGATATTATTCATACATGTATGTATTTTGAATGTGATGGAGAAAAAATCCATCAACAAATCAACAAAATATTGATTAGATGTTACTAATTTTCTTTATAATAGTGGACAGACCTTAGAAGTAACAACAGCAGCTCTGACAAACAGTATTATATAACACACCAAATATTTCATTTTGATGACTGGAAATGAAGTAATATATATATATATATATATATATATATATATATATAGAATAGGTAGGTAGGTACTAGTTGTGTAGGGGCAAGTAGAATGGAAGCACACCTTGGCATTGCTTATATCCAAAGTCAAATATGAAACAGCACACAGAAAAGAAAAGAAAAGTGGTAAACCTAACACTCACTCCACCTCTTCACCAAAAAGACAAGTGGTTCGTTGAAACAAAGAATGCCACCCTCACCATTTTACATCAGAACAAACTATAACTCTGCATATTTGTTTTCATTTCATTATTCCTACATTCCTGCTTCCACTCAACCATAGTTTATTACACTACAACTGGTACTGTGCTGTCATTCCTACAAAAATATTCCCACAAAATGTTCAAATGTTTGAGTTCTTAGATTAATTGTTGTTTGTTTTCAAAAGGGTTTCATCTAATCATAGCTAAGAACTCTAAATCACGTGCATAATTAATCAGAACACAATAATGTTATCGCTTGTCAGTGAAGGCTGCGAAGCAAGCAACCGGCTTTGACGGCAAAATTCTAATTTACTTCACACATATATAAATAAAGGAGTTACTTCTAAAGAATGTTGCAACATGCCAACACTGCCACAGAAATTACAAAATTAAATAACCAAATACATATTAAATTATTGTTTATATCGTTTTAAAGGAGTTACTTCTAAGGTATTGCCCCCTTTTACCTTTTACCAACAATTTTAGAAAAGTACATATAAATTTTAAAAGTGGTGTTTTTAAATATGACTTCTAATTATATTTTAAAACGCGATTTTTCATTTTAAATATATAAAAAGAAAAAAGATTGTTTGTAGATTAAAAATATGATTTCTCTTTTAAGAAAAATAAATCTCACTTCGAAAGGAATTTCAGTTTACTCTTTTAATTGAAATTGTATTTTAAAAAATACTCCTCTTTTTTACACATTATATAATATTAATTTTTTTATTAGAAATTGTATTTTAAAATATTTTTAAATGATTATACATTTCAAAAATACAAAAATATCTAATTTATTTGTTATGCAATACTAATGTGTTATATATTAATAAATAAATAAATAAAATACAGCCTACTTGCAATTGTATATAATTACTTGAAAATGTCATAAACATCTGACTTTAAACTTTCAAATACCACCGAGTGTAAATTAATATATCTGAGATCGATGGAGCTTTGTCAGCGATATTAAATGCAGGTTTTGTTATGTAACCATTTTGACTACTTAAAAGGATAACTTTCTTCCTCTATAATTATCTTATATGGTAAAATAAACCTATTTTCTCATTACAAGATCTTTTTCTTTTTTTCAGTATTTTTATAATATTATATTTTCTACTAAATTTAAGAAATATATAATTTAACATGTTTTATATTTTTAGTCATGTATAATTTAATTCTATCTTGCAATATACACGAGTGGCATAATAATTTACCTTATAAAAGTAATCACATTAAATTAGTAATTTAATTTCAGTTGACTTTTTCCATCAAGCATATGGAAACTTATTGTAGATATTCAACTCAATTTGAAATTCAAAAGGATAAGAATTTATAAACCAGTAAATGCACATTTGAAAACTCGTCATCAACCAACATCACAATGTTACTAATGAAATTGATCTCTCACTTAGTAAATTGGAAGAAACTGTAACAGTTAAAATCAAGAAATATAAACAACTAAATATCATTGTAAGTTCATTTACTCATTTCATATATTGTCTTTACTGAAGTATTCTCTGACACTTTGTTTACCTGGGTTCAGTTTTAGATGAATCAATCACATATTAGTAATAGTTTAGATTATTTGAATTACACAAAAGATGAAATGGAGCAGAAAATCCAGATTGAAATGGGGCACTTAAGAACTTTGAAAGTTGAAAGCAATGAAATGAGTGAATAAATGATGAGTAAGTTGGGTGATGTTACGTTGTATGGTAGAGGGACTTAGCTTAATGGAATGGAAGTCACAAAAGTGGAGAGTGAAGTGAAGTGAAGACAAGGCAAGTCATGGCTCACCAAATCCTTTTCTCACAATAACACTGACTCACTGCCAACTCCTTTATTCACTTCCTTCTACGCCTTACTGTTACTGTTACTGTTAGGTTTACCCTTTATGGTGAATTTGTTTTGCTTCACTCTTTGATCCCATGCATGCATGCTTACCTCGTGAGAAACCCTTTTTCCAACACAACATCAGTATCTGACTTTAACATGCAAACTAGTGATAGCCAATGCCCATAACCAAACCAAACCAACCATTAATTTATTACAGACAAAACAAATTGCTTTTACACAAAGACAAATTGCCAAACTAGTTGCCACCTTCTCAAGGTGCAACCCCTCGTGTACTTAATTATTTGTTTGATTAATATAATCTACATGTAAGAATAAGCGATATATAACACAAATGTTAATTAGTGAGGCTGCAAAATGGCCACATGGCATACTGATGTTACTACTTCCTAAATTTAGGTGAAAGATGCAGTACAATTTAACCAAGTTAAGATTGAGAGAAATATGTGGCTGAACTAATTTTGAAATGAAAATACTGCACAGATTATCATCATCTGATTGAATAATGACGATGTTTAAGATTATACCCAATGGTTTATGACTAGTTCCTCTCACTGTTTACGTTTTTATATAACATGCCCCTTTTAAGACTATACTGTATTAGGAAGTTTGTGATTGTAAAATTGAACAGCAACAGCAGTGTGTAGAGTGAATTGGAATTACTGGTAGAGGGTAGTCTGCCAAATACCTACCTGATTGCAAGTTGCTTCCATCCTAAGTCCAACCGCTAACTAGAAAAAGGTAACCACTAGCAAAGTAGTGATGACTCATGATTAATAATGGTGAAAGACTTTGAATTAACTTTCCAAAGCCACATGATTTCATTTTGCTAACAGAGACCTTCTTACGCCATAAACTTGGTAGGTCTTAGCAAGGAAATTTTTGACATGCATCATTGGGTAAGTTATACATGCTCCCTTTATTCATATTTTTTCATCTCTAGCATTATGAAAAATTAGTTGCATTTTGTATTCTAGTGAATCAGCAAATTCATCTCTATAAAAATGTAAGATGCTGGTAGGTCAGTTCCTGAATTAAATAATTTTTGCCAACCCATATCAGTAGATCAACAAAAGACTTGCTAGGAATCTTAACTAGTAAACTCCACGTACATTTTTTATCTAAACCTTATAAAATTATGCGCCACATTTAATCATTTCTCTCTCATCATGATGTATTAGCAGATAAGCAAAACCCATCTACATACATACATAATGCTACACATACATATAGATACAGGCCACAACGGGCACATTAAGACCACTTGTCCTTTCGGTTCTTATTTTCGTTAGGGTACTTTACTTTCAAACGTAAACAAAGAACATATTCTGGCAATTTGTGAAAGACCATAGGCAGAAAATAAGGAGGACAATGCAACTTTATTTCTTGTTCGGCTTCCAGTCTTGTTTCATTGGCAACTAATAGTAAATAGTGTGAAAGACCAATACGATATTTAAAGTTCTGCATCCAATCTTATTTCAACAGGATATTTTATAGTTGCCACTCACTCCAACTTAAAGAAATTCATAATTGATTGTAGCAAGAAATTATGACATTCCAGGCATATTTGGGCCGAAAAAAGTTGAGATATGTAAACCGTGCAGAAAATATTTAGACCAGCACTCTTACTGTTAGCATGTGTGAGATTACGGAGTTCAATGACATTTTCGTTGCTGCACCTTCATCCTTCTGGAAGGGGACACCAATTTGATATTTACCTTATGTGAACCATTTTTCCAAGGAAAGCATGTTCCTGAATTTATTTGTGTATTAGTTATTATGGGCTTAACAAGAAGCTTCCAACTATGGCCCATCCACTATTGGAAAACTAGCCTGCAAAGCTACAAGTGAGGGTAGTTTCTTCCAGCTCCTGAAAAGGTCACTTATATCATTTTACCTTTCAGATTGATAAAACCTATAAGAAAATTTACACTCCAGGTTACTGATTTCTGTATTGAGTAATCCACCAAAGAAGAAAAAAATGTATTGGTACGAGAAGAAATTTTCGAGATGCAAAAAACAACTGCGGCGAGTGACATATATCAGCTAAAACACTTCACTCACGAACTACATTATCTTGGTTGGAACAAAAACAAGAGAAATCTCATCTTCGTAACCTTGAAAAGAACAATACGAATCTCGCCTGAATATAGATGAACAATAGAATCCCTAGCAGCATAGCTTCACTGGAGCTAAAAGGGAAATGAGTAGAAGTGCTTCATTTGATCTAGTCATTCGCAGAATTCCCACATTCCCATTCCCCCAGGACCAAAAAGTAAAAGAACAGTGGACACAAGTAACCAGTTGCTGCACTTTCACCATTGACATAGAATATCAACATAAATTATTTCTGAAGCAGGCAACAAGGACTACAGAAATCAATTTCATTGGGGAAATAAACACCTGACCGCATGATGAATTTTATTAGGGTGTACACACCGGTGAAGGACTGATATGTTTTCAAGATTCATTTGCGCACTTGTCTTTAGAGGGACATGCTTTATAGTTTACATGGTGACTGAAGAAAGCAAACAAAAGTGAGTCATCGGGCTTCACGGGATGGGGATAACCCAAAGAAACAAAAAACATCAGAAAAATAACAAGACTAAACATTCGCTGAAATAATTATGCTGGAGTCAAACCAACCACACCTGCAAACATGCAACCACAACACACATTATCACACAGGATAAACATAAAGTTCATAAATTGGAGTATAAACATTATGAAGACAACAGACATATAAATCAGCTATAACTTTTGAAAATTGGATTGTTGAATAACCTTTACAAGTTCACCCAGACCAGTAACACCTACCCTGCATGCAGTGGTTCTAACCCTTATGTAACTAAACTTAGGCTTGTCTAAGTTACTGATAATGGCAATTATATTAACTTCACTAATTTAAAAATTATTCATTATATTTTCAGTTTATATGAAAAAATAGATTAATTTTACAATTGTCGTTAATTGTTCTATAAATACATAATTTAAATTTAAAATAATCATCATGAGCGGGGGCAAGGACGACAAAGGTGGGGTGCAGGTTTAAATGTATTTTGCGGGGGCAACTTTTGGTTTTAAGGCAGTGCAGGGTTGGATTGTAAAATAGCCCATCCTGGCAGCCTTAAGAAGATGATAATCAACACAACGGTTTCTAAAGCTTGTTCACACCGAATTTTGAGTTTTTGAGACAAAGTTTGATTCATAATTTATATCTATTTAGGAGTTTAAGCACAATAGCTACTAATCTGCCAGAAAAGGCCAGGTAATAAAGCTTGTAATTTCCTCCTTAAATGCAGGATACAAAACCCAAATTTGATTTCCAGTCAAATATTCCATGTTTTAATTAGACAAAACCAAAGATATGTAAATTGTCATAGATCTGAAAGCAAATATACAAAGATCTTTCAGATATCTAAGCACCATTTTCTGTATCAGTTATGCGCATGAGGCCATGAAATAACATGTAGCAACGTATGGATATCAATAAAATACGTCTCTGTTCAATTTGGTAGTGGATAGCAGTATTCATCTACAGTACAGATCAGGACTCAGCTTATTCAGCAGACTCAAGTGCACAACTTTCGAAAACTAGATCAGAGATAGTCTGTAAACCATGCATTACTTAAAGAAAAAACCAGTTTGTGAGCAAATCATATTTTTTTATCAAGAAGAAAAATCGATCACAATGTTATAGAAAATAGTTCATCTTAGAGTATTGAAGCAAAGAGTAAGCCAAAAAACATAAATATAATCATGTTGGATTAGAGGAATAGATGAATATGAAAAGGATAGAACAGTTATAGTTTATAATTTGTTTCATACCACATGCTAATCTTCCACCAGCATTTCCAGTTGTCAAACTAAGTTCATGACCCCCTGCAAAAGTATAACCAAACGTAGATAAGGCAAAAGCAAAATAATCCAGTTATGATTGATTCATCATGATCACACTACACAAGATTCCAATTGCAATGTGAGATATAAAATGCCAAGATGAACAACCAATTTCATTCTCATGTCATTCCTTCCATGATACATATAGTAGGTAATACAAGAGCTGAAGTTAGTGAAAGTAATTTTTGTCCACAGCACAGCGGTCCAAATGCAAATATAAATAAATATTAAAATGAAATAACTAACCCTTTCCAAGGTCATCCTCAAGCTCATGAACCACCAAGGCTCTTCCAACTACTGAATTGGGGCCAGAGAGTGGTATCTGCATGTTTGATGGCAAACATACAACATAATTAGCTACTTTCCATGTGGAATTATATGGTTCCAAATGGTTTCGAATTATGACTGACGGGCCTAAAAGCCATGATTTGATAAATATGCATCAAAAGAACAAATATAATGTTAAAATACAAATTAAAAAGAGCACCTGATTATCCACAATTGAAACCTCTGCAACCCCTATATTTCAAAACAAAGGACCAAAAATTACATCACCAGGTCCAGAAAGCAGTTCAATATAGAGGAAGACAAACGAGAAAATAAAAAAGTTATACCATCTGCATTAGCAACTATGTTTCCCAGGTCACCCGCATGGCGGACTTCGTCCTCAGGAGCACCATGTGTCAACTTGTTAGGATTAAAATGTGCTCCTAAAAGTCATTCAAGAAACAAACGCTTGTAACTTAATTGAACTGGACCACGGCAAGAAAAGAAAGCAGTGAATTCCAGTTGTCTTACCTGTTGAAATACACCCATTTGTGGTATCACCATACTCATGCTGCAAGAAAAATTGATAAAAGTGTTTACGAAGTAAACAATTTAGAAGGAAGGGGCATGAAGTAACAAGGGAAGCAAACACTCACTAGGTGAAAACCATGAAGACCCGGAGTAAGGCCAGTAATGCGAACATTAACCGTTGTTGGGCCTACTCATAACACACAGAAATAAGCAGTTAGACACGTGAAAAGTAGCAATTGACATTCACACAAGACGAAAGGCTAATTTTAAACATCCACTCACTTCTCTTCTGTCACATTTTCATCCTATTTTTCTTCATATCTTTCTCTTCCCAACCTTATCCGCTCCAAAATGGATGGGGGAGAATGTTTAACATTTTCCATAATGAAAAGAGTTACATTCATTATAAGACTTCCTAGAGCACTGGGACTACCTATTCTACGAATTATCTCCACGCACACTTTCTGACTTGTCTTGTTTTCTCTTTATCTTTTGCCCAGTGAGGAAAAAGTTTCTCATACTTACTATTTAGAGAAGAAAATAGAAGTGAAAATGAATGCGCTTCTCCACTAAGCTAAAGTAAACTTGTGTCCTGACTCTTTGGGAAACTCTTCTACTTACTTCTTCAAAAGCTGATATAAGTTGGTTTCAGCTTATTAAAGAAATTCAATTCATTTTATTTTCCTGTTTTTTTTTTTCCTTAAGATAAATTTATTCAAACTACAAAGAAATTATAAAATTACAATTTTTCAAGCGTTAAATGAGTCCTTCTCTTATTCTCTTTTGGTTCCACCAATTTCAGAAAACCAAAATGCATTAATTTCTTTCTTCAAACTTCAATGTTCGCTTAGTCATAAAACGAGTCAACACTCAATTTGATCTATAAAAGATTAAGCAGCTAGCTGATAGATCCCGAACACTTTTTTTCATTTTAAAGATTTTTTCACTTCTAATAATTTGATGAAATACTCTTAGAAGAAGTCACATCAATAATTAAATGTCACCATCATACGTTCTTTACTTCTACCTGACTCAAGCAATAGAACGAGAATAAAACGCATAATTTTTTTGAATAGTTTATCGTTTGTCACCATTGTATTCATTTCGATTCCACTCAAACTAAATTATTACTGTTAGAGAGAGGAGAGGACGAACCATCGTCTTCTTGTGTTAGGGTGGCGACGCCTTCGACGGCCGAGTTTCCCTTGAGGACGGCGACGGCCTTCTTGGTGGCGGCGAGGACGGTGAAGGTCTTGGAGCGCGAAAGGGTTAGGGATTGGGGAGTGAGCTTAACGGAGACGCCGGAGAATGACGACCGGAGAAGCGAACTGGGTTGGACCGGCGACGGAGCGACGACAGCGTTGGCCGCCATTGCTAGATGCATTGTGACGGAGAGTGAAAGAGGTTTAAATGTTTGTGATAATGCAGCAGAGAATGTGTGTGAATCTGTGGTTAAAAGCAAATTATATAATCCTCTTCATCACTCGTGCTCCAAACTCTAGACCTTTCGCTTCTTTTGTTTTTTCATTTTTTTTGGCTGCTTCTGAAATTTAGTACTATTTTTTATTAGGTAGAAAAAAAGTTATAAATGTGTAGTTATTTTATGGTATATGAATAAATAGAATTCATTAATATATTTTATTACTGGTAATATAATTTTATGTCGTGCGAAATTTTATCTTTAATTTCTTATTATGTAAGTTAAAAACCGTTTGTCAAAGTAAAATTAAATTTTGGCTTAGATAAATAAAGTTGGATAAATTTTCTTAATTTCCATACATTGTGTCTCCTTGTAGGAAGTTGAATAAAAAGAAAAATAGAGAGGAACGAAATAAGAATGGTAGAAACAAAATAAAAAGAGAATAAAATTTTGTTTAGAAGAAATAAAAAGGAAGTGAAAAAAAGTTACCCTTGTTTAACTGAATACAAAAGAAAGAAAAAATAAATAAATGAATTATATGAAAATGTATTACAATATTTAAATGTAAATTTTGTGATATAATATTTTATAACATAAAATTATGTAATATTAAAAGTGATATTATGTTATTAAAAGAAAAGTGAAGAAGAAAGAAAAAAAAAAGAGTAAAAAGTGATATTATTTAAATTCCATATGTTTGGATCTATAAAATTACAATATACAAGATGTAAAAATGAGAAAAAAAAATGCAGAAATCAATATATTGAAAATTAAAAAACACATAAATATCTAGAAAAAATTATGTTGGTAAACGTTTTGCTATTATGTGAAGATTTACGAAGAAACAGAGTATAACGGATTTATAGATAATAAACATAAACAATAATTAAATATTATAGATACATTTCATTATATTATAATAAAATAGTTAGTTAAAATATAAATATTAAATATATTTTATATTAAAATAAAAATAATAATTAATTTAAATTTTGATGATTTATTTTTATATATTTTTTATTCTGAAATATAATTTTATTTATTGAAACTTATAATAATTTTGTATTTTGGTTTAGATTTTATTTTAACTTTAAATTACATTTTCAAACATTTATTTTTTACTTTAAATTATTTAAAAAAATATTTTATAATTATTTTACTAAATATATTAATATATAACTAAATTTATTTTATCACATCTTACAAACTTCTCCTTTACATTCCACTCAATTTCCCTTATTCTAAACAATTCATATATATATATATATATATATATATATATATATATATATATATATATATATATATATATATATATATATATTATTACAGACCATATTATAATATATATGTTAAATTGTTAATTTTTACAATAATTATCTAAACCCCAATTATGTATTTGAAAAAACTTATTCTAAGAAGGAAATATTTTTTAATAAATTTTACGAAAATAACTTCTTTTTCTTCTCAAACAAAACAAGAAAAGAGTAATATTTTTATGTTGTTTATCTTCATGATTTTCCCTTCCATCTCATTTCTATCAAAACAAAGGATATAGATGAGAGAATTGTTTAAGTCAGCATCAACATTACCTGTTATTTAAAAAATCTATTATTAAAAATAAATTGATAGAAAGTAAGTCAAACGTAATTTAACTTTAAAATTTTGGATGAATGTGGCAGCAGTGACATAGATTGTCACATCAAGTGTGATAGCAATCTTTTTTATACATTTGGGATAATAATTTTAATTCAAGTTTGCAACGTGCAGGTGCAGTAGCATTATTAATAGTACAATTTTAAGAACTGATAAACAGAAGCGTACACACATATACTACTAATATTGGTTCTTAAAAACTGATAGGGCCATTATCTGAAAATAATGAGTTACATGTCAATGCTCATAGTTAGCCACTACCCTTGTATCAGAAAAAGTTAACCACTAACCAGCACTTAGATACATGTATATTATTACATAGATTACAAATATTTATAGATTTTCGTGTCTAGTCATAATAGCTCTATGTCTTACAGTTTATAGATTGAAAGAGTCAAGCATTAAAAATGGTATGAATTCAAAGCCTTGCTTCACAAAAGCTTCACACACCCAAATCTTCAAGTTGTGCAGGTTAATTTCTGCCTCAGAGTTTTTCACCTGTTTTCAACACATCACTGATAAAATCAGTAAACAAAAATCACCACTATAAATAAAATAAAGGGTTAGATAACTAGTAAACTACAAAGATTCAAAGGGTAACTCACATTCAATGAAAATGTAAGTTGAAAAGTGTTACAAACTGTGGATAAGTTTGAATTCTGAACATGGAAGCCTGTCAGAGACTCTAGAGATTTGTACAAAGAGACAGCCACCCCTTCTCCTTTGTTGCAAACTATTTTCACATAAAACCCTTTTACATCCACTTGAAACATGTCCATCTACACACAGCAATATTCAAGATGTTACAATAAGTTTCAGGGACCAACTAACTAAAAACTGTTTATGGAGTTAGAAAGATTTTGTCCAAAAACCTGGATTATCTTCTTGCATATTGAAAGGCTGTTATTGGTAAATTCAACATTCTTGAGTTTTTTAATTGATCCTTGATCATTTTTAGACACCAGTAAGGACGTTTCTAGTCCTTCAACCTCATCTTTAAGCATATTGGCTTGTGCTTGAAGCTCATGCATATATGACACAGCATCTCCAATGATAGAGGCCTTATCCATCTTCCCACACAATATATTTGTATATCAGTTAACTTGAGTCTTAAAAATGTAGAGCATGTCAGAATTAAGTAAGCTATGAATAAGCCAATAATCAAGTATGTTTCATATGAAATTTTCTCAGCTATGAACCTTTTGTAATGTTTTAGTGTAGTTGTAGAGACACCTACCTTAGTTATGAAGGGAACCAAAGATCTCAATGCATAAAGCTTTTCCTTCATTCTTTCTCTTCTCCTCCTCTCAGAAATCAAAGTTTTTGACCTGTCAGTTTTTGGTTTTGACTTAGCAACAAGACTCTTAGTTGGTGTTGTTGTGCTTGTTGTTGCAGACGAGTGCTCCTGCTCCATGTCATCTTCCTCATCTCCTCCCCTTCCTTTGACTTCCCCATCAAAATAAGCGAAGGAGTTAGGTGTAGACTTTGAACCATAGACATTCACAGTATTATAGCACTGATCACATGGGATTGAAGGGGATGCCAAGAAAGAGTTATCAATGAATGCTTCACTGATAAGCTCAGAATTGAAGTCACAAATGGCATCTTTCTTCTCTGAACGAATCAAATTGATCAACTGATCTAAGTTGGTATCTTCAACAAAGTCGAGTAGCTCAAAGTCATCAATGTGCAGTAGGGTCTCTTGATGAAGATGGGTTGTGTCCATGCTTGACACTTGGTGAGAGATATAACTTTAATATATAGATATTTGACTCTTGGCATGGCTAGTTAAGTAATACTATCATGATTATTTTGAATGAGTTCTCAACTTTCTAAAATTTTAACATAGAGTTCTATTTGTATAGAAAATTATATTGAATTCTTGATATAGAAATTAATAGCAGCCGCATGTGATTTTTCCTGAATCATTTGAAAAGAGTGAAATAATCAGAACAAACATAACATTAGTAGAACACACAAACAAATTAACGTTGGAACAGTATGCTGTCCATTTCAGCATTCTACTTTTAGTTATAAATGGTGGTGATAATTTAGTGCAATGATCATTAATATATATATATATATATATATATATATATATATAAAGATAATGCTGGTGTTGCACGAGTATTGTATAAAACTAAGTTCAGAAAATGTTAAATGCATAGTTACGTAGTTACAGATTGCATTTTCATAGCATGCTGGTAAACATATATAGCAATGATATATTATTTTACTGTTTTGTTTTTTTAGTGACGCTCTCGTGCATGAAGACGTATGCTGAGTTGTGTAAATAATTAAAATTGTGTTATATGGTCACTTTCTGATCATGAGCACAGTTATTTTCCTGGCTTAATAAAATATGTGTGTGAATAGAATCTAATGGGAACAAGATGACGCTGTTCCTCACGTTCTTTAGAGGATTGGTGCAAGAATCAAATATTGAAAAGTTTTATTTTATGAACAATTGTTCATATATGATTTTATCAATAGAAAATTGTTTATACAAACTCAAAAATGCCAAAGTTTGAAAGTAGTAGTAAAAATACTGCAGCTGGTACTGAGTAATGAGTATAGTTACTTGCACTGATCTGTTTATTCTCCTCTCATTGACTTCATCGAATTGTTGAAGCTCTAGATTCTCCATGTTTGACTTTTCTTAGAGAATCTAAATTGATATAAGCAAGCACGGTTTTGTTCTTAATGTGTTCTTTCTTTTTCACTCAATCATTATCATGGGACACTGATTGCATGTTGTTAGTTCTAATACAACTCCACTGAGTATGAACTGAATGTTGTTACATTTTTTAGTGAATTTTATGTGTTTTATGAGAATAGTTTATGCAATAATATGGATGACACCAATATGTGGGAGACAACGCGTTGAGGTGACCTTACTGGTGGCTAGATGATGTTCACGTAGCCAATAATCTTATTAACAGATAAGCCTTATCTAATTATCATCATAATTCACACAACACTTATTTACTATTTTTTTCATTCTTTCTTGCTACTTTTTCTATTATTTATTTTAAACCATCAAATATATTTTATTTGTGTTGACTCTTTGAGTAAAAGGATATAAACACCAAAACTCTGAAGTAAAATCATTTCAAAAGCTTTTAAAAGTTCTTCCTCTAAAGTAAAAGTTCATTATTGAAATTTTGTGGAATTGAAACTAATGTATGTTGAAATGTCAAAATTTGATTGAATTAAAAATCTATGGTTAGATTGGGTAAAAATAAAGTGAAACTTAAACATGCTCTGTTCACACTTAGTGCTTGTGACTAGAGTTCTTTTGTTTATATGATACAAAATGTAAAGACAATTGTATCTAAGCAAGAAAAAGAAAAACAAAATGATAATGCATAAACATTTTATAAAATTGGTTATGATGTATTACTTGTTAAGTGGACTAAAAGTTTCACCCCTCTTCATCACTCACTTTTGAATCCTTGGTAAATCTATCCCATTGATCTTACTATTTTTTAATAATTTATATATAAATAATTATAAAATTATTTATTTTTATAATATATATTTTCTCAATTTGCATTTACAGGTATTATAACTAAAGAATAACTTAAAAAGACTTTAAACAGGATATGAGGATGAAAAAATTTATAGGAAGAAAAAATAATATTTGAAAAAGCCTTTCACAACCAAAGGCTGCACTTAAATAGAGGAAGTTCTCGTCAAAATCAAAATAAGTTTATTTCTTTAAATGAAATAGATAGATATTGAATTTTAGATCTCGGTGAGTTATACATTAAAGCTTCTTGTGCAAGGCTTTTGATCATATTATTGTGAAAGAAATTAAACTACCTAATAATTTATTTACTTATTAAAAAATTAAATCTTAAGAAAACTATAAGACTTACTAATTTATAATTTTTTAACTAAAAATACTAAAATAAATAAATAATAAACATTAAGATATAAAAATATTAAAAAAAACTTAAAATAATTCACAATTTTTATTTTGTATTTATCAATGTTTTTGTCATATATATATATATATATACATATATATTAAAATAAGAAAAATCTCGATATCCCTGTTAAGAAAATCCCAGTAAAATAATGTGATCTCTTGCCCATTAATTTTAGAATGTTAAGAAGTCTTCAGTTTTTTTATATATTAAAATAAGACAAATCTAAGAGGACGTGCATTAGAAGCTTAAGTCAGTATTTGGACATCACAATTAATGTATTAATAAATAAGTAAAATATGAATAGTAAATACATTCGAGGTAATTGTCTATTTATATTATTTTTAGTAAATTTTAGTAAGTTTTTACTTTTGTGGACCTTGGATATTGACTCATGATATTCTTAATTTTTGGATTAGTTATTGTTTAAGCAGAATGATTAGTTCTAGATGTTTAGACATCAACTAAGTTAAATCTTGACTTACAAGAATCAAGAGAAAACTTTGTTATTTGAAAAAAAGAAAAAAAAAACAAATAAACCTTAAACGGAATATTAATCAAAACCAACAAATTTATCAATATTGATTTTTTTAATTATTAATAATTATTTAATATTTGAATAACTTCTTTATATTTAGTAATAAGTGAAATATTTTATCCAAATAATAAAATTAAAAGTTAATAAATTTTAATTTATCCAAACAACAACAAATTAATTATTTGCATTCATCATAATTAAAATAATTAAAATAAATGCTTATCATATAATTGAAATTTCTGAAATTAATACGACACATGTTAATTATTATTTGCAATTTCAGAATTTTTCTTCCTTACGTCCATAATTTGAATTTTTTACCAAAATAATACTATTTTAAAAAATAATTTCCCAAATAACACCTATTGAACTTTATTTACCAAACTAACATTATTTACTGTGCATGACCAGAATTCTACTTCCGGGAAGCAGAATTCTCAATTCAAATTTTACAATTTTGAAATTTATATCTAATCAGAATTCTATTTCCTGGGAACCGAATTCTGAGAGTTTTTTTTTGTTAAGTTTTATATTTTATTTTGTTTTAAAGTATAAAACTTTTAATTTATGTGTGACTTTTTTATTTTATAAAACGTAAAATTTAATAAAAAAATATTATAAATATTTATTGTAGTATATGAGAAGTTAATTTTTTAAAAATCAAATTTTGACTATATGAATAATGTTTTAAAAAATTTAATTAAAAATGGTGAGCATAAATTTAAAATTAATTGTGAGATAAAAAAAATTAAAGTATGTAAATATTTAATTTAATTTAAAGATAATAAAAATATGAGAATTTTGTGAATGGTTATCCTTATTGATAAATTAAAAATTTGAAATGAAGTTAGAAATGTTAAAAAAAATTAGGAAATTAATTATAATACGAAAATAAATAAAAAAATATTATATTTTTTGTATTTATATAATAAATTACAATAAATCTATAACTATATTTTATATTAAAAAAAGTGGAAGAAAAATTATAATAATTTATAATATTGTAATTATAATTAAATTTTATATTTTAAGTTTATTAAAAAATATGTAATAACAAAAATGAAATAAGATATTTATCGTGCTTAAAAAATAGAAAATATATATATGAAAAAAAGTTATTTATTTGTGAGAATGAAGAAAATTAAAATTAAATACTATTAATTTTATTATTGAGAAATAAATAATACTAATGTTATTATTGTAGTAGATAATTTTAAAATAGTAAAGTCAATTAATAAAGTTATATTAAAGTCAAAAATAAGTTAGTAAAATTATGGTGATTTTTAAAATTTAAAATTTGGTTTTGAATAAGTATAGAATACATGGATAATGTTAGAAAGAGTAGGTGAACTTATTTATTAATAACTTGAATTTTTGCTAACAACATCTTCAATGACATGAGAATATGTTAGTCTCCATAATGGTGACCGGTTCCGCAGTGGCAACGATGTCTATTACGTGGTGGGTTCCGTCGTGGTTATTGTGGTTGTTGTGGTTGTGGTTGTGGTTCGTCATTGGATTCAAATTGTAGGGGTATTGTATTCATTTGCATTGTAGCGGAAGAACTTCCTGCTTCATTGTCAAAGTGTGTTGGATGCATATATTGCATGTGATCATTAGCAGAAGGTGGTGTATTTAAATCTGCCCCAAACAAGTTATCGAAGAAATCAGTTGAACTAGATGCAAATGATTGTCTTCTATCATCCATTGTAGGTTGTCGTTGAGGTGTATTGAATTGTTCATATGCAAATGAATGTCGGTGAGGTTGTTGTTGTGGCGGATAATAATCTGTTGCAGTTGGAAATGAATGTCGACAAGGATTCTCTTGTGGATGATTATAATCACTTGTAGGTGGGAATGTGTGCTTCGGTGGTGGATTTTGTTGTGTTCGTGGATCATTTAGTAGATGTGGCACTGACAAAAAATATATTGAATTCGCCATGTACCATTCCATGTACTCTCTACTGTGGAACAAAGGTCCATGAATTGGACGACCAGTTAATGTTAGTTCGCGACGGTTGTTCCACATGTTTATCCACCTTGCATGCTTAGTGTTCCAATTTTCGTCATGTCATCCCCGCATATCAATCTTGTGTAGTTTTTCCAAATTGTTAGGTGAGGCAGGGACTTGTTGGAACATACCAAATTGTAATTGAACTCTATCAGATTGGTGTCATTCCACTATTGCAAAGCAAATTAGGGAAGTGCATGTTGTCCAAATTTCAGCATCCTTGTACGCTTCTAGAGGGATCAATGCATCAAAATCCTTGTACGGATTCCATTTAAACTGCAGTAAGTCATTGTTATTAGAAAATTTGTGTTAAAGTTTAAAATCTTGAAATAAAATTGCAGAGAATGCATTTTGTCCATTACTTGATCAACTTGTATGTGGTCAATCATAGATCTATACCCCACTAAGTTATTATGAGGGACGTTTCTGAAGTTAAGAACCCTGTCACCACTCCATCTACAAACTAGGGGGTACGAAGGTTGTTGTCTGGAAAGGGGCGCAATGTATGGCATGTGATACCATGCCCATGATTGCAGAAGTGATGCACACCTACCCATTGTTTTTGCTTTGGCATCTGTTGACCTGCACAATTCCCTGTACAACACAGCCAAACAAGCAGAACCCCAACTATATCGTGTTGTTCTACGTAAGTTAGTCAAAAATGTTAAATACATAAGATGAACTTTGTTGCCAATTTTATCAGGCATTAAAACTCCTCCAATTAAACCTAGTATATACGCCCTACAATGGGCATGTAGTTGTTATTCTGTTGGCTCTTCACCTAGTGGGAGCATATTTTCTCTAAGCCATTTTAGTTTGACTTGTGAACCAATGAGTGATTCTCCTTTCACTGGTGCAACACCTAGATAAGTGTCACAGATTTCCTCCCAATCAAACATTGTTGGGCCAACAATCGGTGGACCATCTATGTTAAGACCCAGTTGAAGCGAAATGTCTTGTAATGTAATGGTACACTCACCAGTTGGGAAATGGAATGTGTGAGTTTCAGGTCTCCACTTTTCAACCAATGAAGTTACTAAGGCGTGATCCACTTTTAAATGCCTTAGTTTTGCAATTTGACCAAATCCTGCTTGCTCTACGATTGGAATAGTTAAAGGATGTGGCTCTGCCATTGAATGACAAAAAGACTCAACAACATTATCTTTGGGGTCCTGCAAAATTGAAAAAATTAATATGAAAAGGTAACAAAAAAAATGGAGTGAAAGTTCTGCAAAAGTGAACAATACTTACTATACTGGCAATGTATGCAGACCTATGCTTTTGTTGATTCCACATCAACATATTGTTGGAGTGAAAGTTCGTTTGCAATGAAAAAGAGTTCAAGAATGCAGTTTGAAGGAGCTTTTCTAAAATACTGTGAATGGTGAGATTTGGTGAAGTTAAATTTATAGATGGATATAATGATTTTGGAGTGTTGATAAAGCATATTCAATATGGGTCATTGCTTTTTGCTGACACTCTGCTAAGGAATCTTTGCAAGACCAAGACAAGCATGTGAGTGAACAGTGTCTCGTGGTTTGTGAGATTGATTTTGGAGCGTTGATAAAGCATATTCAATCTGGGCCATTGCTTTTTGCTGACACTGTACTAAGGAATCTCTGCAAGACCAAGACAAGCATGTGAGTGAACAGTGCCTCGTGGTTTGTGAGATTGATTTTGGAGCGTTGATAAAGCATATTCAATCTGGGTCATTGCTTTTTGCTGACACTGTGCTAAGAAATCTCTGCAAGACCAAGACAAGCATGTGAGTGAATGAATGTCCCATTGAAGGAGTGACATTCACTTCTAGGGCACCAAAAGTAATTGCCCTCGAAAAGGGCATCACCCTAGAAAGGATGAAAGAAGTTATCCTCAGAAAATTGCATAAGGAAGCACAAGAAAGGGTTGCGACGATGCACTTTCGTTATCCCACAAGACTTGGTGGAGGGGTAAGTCATTACACCGCCATTGAGATGACTGAGGATGATGACGTTGAGGCGCTGTTCGGCATTTATGACTCTATTCAACTACAAACTGGACCCGAAGTGTATGTCACATTTCAAAGGTTTGCATCTTCCTCAACACAATCTCAACCCACATGTTTACCATCTTTTCATTATGAACAATCACAAGTTCCATCCTCGTACGACCACCAATCACAACTATTGTCCCACCA
>Ga0209700_105865_pt1 | contig 19984 bp, 10 predicted proteins | sample SiratroredBW_FD_187528 | JGI IMG/M metagenome (GOLD analysis project Ga0209700, IMG submission 187528) | Root nodule microbial communities of legume samples collected from California, USA - Siratro red BW (SPAdes) (version 2) | ecosystem: Host-associated > Plants > Roots > Nodule | place: USA...
TATATATATATATATATATATATATATATATATATATATATATATATATATATATATATATAAACAGTTTTTTTAAGTAGTAATATTCTCTGAAATTGAAGCAACACACAAAAAGCAGAATACTTAATTAATAAGGAATATTTTACCAATATTTAAACTTTTACCTTTTCATAAATAAGCGCAATTTATTATTAATTGATCTCAATTAATACTTAATATTTTAAGAGATATCTCCCTTGTTAATAATTGACTGAATAAATATAAACCACTGCTTTAAATTTTTATTTCATTTAATGTAATCTTTATTCCTTTTAAAAAATTAAGATGAGTTTAGCTTAAATTTAAGATTTTTTCTTTTATAATTTATAAGTCAAAAGTGAATTTTGATTTTAATTGAATCTGATTTTTTTTAAAAATACCAAATATATTGATTTAGTGTTAAATGAGAAGTGTGATTAAAATGGTTCAAGTGAAACACTCACTTGATTTGTGTTCTCCATCCATAGGTTATTTTGCTATTTATTCCTTTTGTCACCCTCCCATCACAATGAAAAGATTACTTCATTTGTGTTCAAAATATGCTACACATGCTTTCATTCTTCTGGAAAATTGTTAATTTCTTTCTCTAGAAAGTAAGAAAATTTGGTTAAGAATCAACAAATGTTGCCTCATGAAATGCATCTAAATTTTGTTTCGGTCATGCTTGTGGGTTGTATTTCAAGTATTTCTTTTATTCTTTGAACAAAAAAAAATTATCATAATATATTCTCTGTGTGTGAGACTAAATTTGTTTTAAGAAAAAAAAAATTAAATGTTAACATATTCTGTATCCCCACTAATAAGTATACGGAAATAGAAAATATATTAATATATTTTTCAGCCGATAAAAAGAAAAACCCATATTTTTTTCTTAAGACATCATTCATCTTAATTGGTCCTAATCAATGATAGTAGAAAATAATCCAAATTTTGACCATCTAAACACTATATTACAAGAAAGCCACTTTTAGTAACTTAATAAAAGTGCTATTATAAATATAGTATATGTAAGTACGAGATTATATTAATATATATTCTACAACACTCTTTTTTTCTTTCTCTCATTTTCCATGATCTAATACAAAATTTGACTAAAATAAAACATGACTTCTATGAGACCATCTCACTACATATTAGTACACTTTTGTCCCTTGTAATAATAATAATTATAATAGTTATCTACCATCAACCTATATAAATTGTAAAAGTTCTTTCCAAAAATGTCCAATCTTGTCTCAACTTTAACGGCTAAAGTTGTTTAACTATAACGGTTTTGTAAAATTGATGGTATCTTACACTTTTTTTTTTTTTCAATATTTCATCCTTCACATGTTTTCATATATCTTTACATCAATTTTTTTTTTTTAATTTGAATGTAATATTTATATAAAGGTGATTCTGATGATCTCTCAAACAATTTTACTAGCATAAATTTTGATATTATATTAAAAATAAACAGTTAATTTAACCTATAAAATAAAATTTGTAATTATTTATAAATTATTAAAATATTTTAAATTAAAATATCTCCTTTTTAATTAATGTAGAATTTCCATGACATATAAATTTTTTTTTGTATTATTTATAAGTTGAATCTCGTTTATATAATCTTTCTCCCATAACATAACCATGTGCTCTCAAATTCTAAATTGGAAAATACATTGGGGCATTATTGAACACGTTTTTATAGAATTAGGTGGAGATTTTCCGACCAGAGAGGGTACCCAATTGGCTATATATAGCAAGGTTTGGTGTGTTACTCCTTTGAGTTTGGAGAAGCAAAATTTCTTCACCCTAAGTTGTGGAATCTCTTTTGAGTCCATGCAACTCTCTCTCTCTTAGCTTCTATTTCTCTCTGAACTCCAAAATGCAGACCCTTCTCTCTTTGTCACACTCTCCTTCAACTCCACATGTTCCAAACTTCACACCAAGGCCAAAGTTCCCTCCTTTACTCCACCCCTTCAATGCCTTCTCCCTGCCCCCATCTCCCCCTTTGCTCCTCACTGCCACAAAGTCTTCTCCTTTCCTCATTTCCTCTCCAAAGCTTGCATCTTTCAGGCTCCTTGCTGCCTCCATCTCTGATGCTAGAAGTGATGAACCTGCCAAAGCTAGTGGCTTGGTTAAGACCCTGCAGCTTGGTGCCATGCTTGCTCTTTGGTACCTCTTGAACATCTACTTCAACATCTACAACAAGCAGGTTCTTCATTTTCATCCACCATTTGGAGTCCAAAGAGCACTTAAAATTTGGACTACATGTCATGTAAAAAATGACAAACTATGAACAAGTAATGACTTAAAACACACTTTGTTACGTAGAGTAATGTCAAAAGGGTCATAGAATTGCATATAGATTTGAAGTTTCAAACACAGACTTGCATTAAGAACTATAGGGTGTCTTTTACTTTTTTTCTTTCTTGACTTTTCTTTGAACTATCTGTGTTTCTCAAATGCAATGCACTGATGATTGTGTATGCAGGTTCTGAAAGTGTATCCATTTCCAGCAACAGTTACAGCATTTCAATTTGGCTTTGTGTCATTGGTGATTAGTTTGATCTGGACTTTCAATCTCCACCCCAGACCAAGCATCAATGGTTCACAGGTACTTTGAAGTGTGAGGTGAAAAAGGGTTGGTCCATCAATTTGTGGGGTTATCACTCTCATTTCAAACCATTAATTTTATAATTGTACATGTGGTTGCAGCTTGCATCTCTCCTTACACTGGCTGTGGCTCACACATTAGGCAATGTCTTGACCAACATTAGTATTTGCAAGGTTGCTGTATCTTTCACTCACACAATCAAAGCTATGGAGCCTTTCTTTACTGTTCTTCTTTCTGCCCTTTTCTTGGGTCAGGTAATGTTCAAGTCTTCACTTTATTTTTCTTGTAAAGTTTGAAAATTTTCTTCCTTGATACTATGCATGCCTATAGTTAATTTAGGAAAATATTAGTCTGACACTTTTATGAAAAAAATATCTATTTGACACTATTTTATATTAATAAAATATTATATATTAATAAAATAATAATATTTTATAATATTAAATGGTGTTAAATATGAATAGTAGTGTTAAACTATCATTACTCATTAATTTATGGATTCAGAAAGATTAACTGGTTATATTATAGTCAATATATTTTTTTTTCTCAATAGTTGCATGGAATCTAGTTTGCTGCAGTTAGTGATTTCATGTAATTGATTTTCTAAGATAAAAAAAGCTTCACCTAACAATTTCTGTTTCATTAATAATGGGTCAGTTAATAAGTGTTTTTGAAATAAATAGCTTTTAACATAATCACTTATTTATAAAGTAGATGACATTTTCTTAGTAGAATCAATAGAAAAACCTTTTTTTTTTTTTAAAATATGCAGATTAAACAACCACATAGAAAAGAAAAAAAATTATTTATTTTATTAAATCAACACTTATTTTAAAAAAAATAAACTCAAACAAATAGGTCAATATCCTAGCTAATGCGTTTGCATATAGACCTATGGACATGACAAAGTCAATGACTAGTCCGAATTTTACCAATAGGCAAAGTACAACTAATTTGGGTGGTCCAATGATTCAGTTTTAGGTTTGAGTACAACTCTGGTACTATTTACCCAACCCCAAAATTTGGCAGTTTTTTCTGTTATATTTAGGGTTTCTAGCATCTTATCTGTTAAGATTCCTGGTTAACCACCCAATTGTGAATGGTAAAGGAGGTTGAATGAGGACCTTGTTGCTTTCAAGGAAAGTGGTTGAGATTGGTACCACTTTTAATCCTACCCACATGATATTTTCTTTGAATTGGCATATTCCAATGAAATTTAAAAAAAAAAATTGCTTCTTTTCTATTCTTTCAGTTTCTCATTTTTGTCTTATTCATCCAATCAACATTACCAAAAGTCATTTTTATTTTTATTTTCTATTTTTTATATAACTGTTTGAGATTAGATGACAATAAACTTATCGTGTAATTATATTTTTATTAGCCATGCTAAATAATAACTATGTGTGCACTTTTGCATATTCTGATGGTCACTAAGTGTTTATGCTTATGTCAAAATGAAGAATAATGTAATTGTTTTGAAGTTCTGACCTTCAGTTTTGATCCTTAAATGAACAGATGCCTACTTTTTGGGTGTTTTCTTCCCTTATACCAATAGTTGGGGGAGTGGCATTGGCATCAATGACTGAAGTCTCTTTCAATTGGTAATTAATCACCATTCTAGAACTGTTGCAGATTCAAAGTTCCTTAAGGGACTGTGTTGAATAATTCTGATACTGATCAGAGCATAGAATATATTTACCAATATTTTTGGTGGTGTAGTATTTATTGATTCAATTGTTTGACATGTTCTGTCCCAAAACAGGATTGGCTTCACCACTGCTATGGCATCTAACATTACAAATCAATCACGGAACGTTTTGAGCAAAAAAATGATGACTAGTGAAGAGGTAAGGAATTTCCCCAGATAGCATGGTGCAAAAACTTTGTTTTTGTTATCACATAGTACTACAAAATGAAGTTGTTGCATTTATGTGTGCATGCAACTTCAGAGTCAAATATAAGAAAACAAATTAACCAATTTATGCTAGTTATTTGAGTATTTGTTTGTAGAGCTAATTACTGCTTTACTTTTTGGAACTCTTCTACATTATTCTGTTGAAAATGTGGCTCATCATTTGAAGCATATTCTTGGCAGGAAAGTTTGGACATTATCAATCTCTATGGAGTTTTGACAATGATTTCCTTCATCTTTTTGGTTCCATATGCCTTACTTGTGGAGGGTGTCAAGTTTTCTCCTGCATACCTGCAATATGCTGTATGTGTACAGTTTTTCTCTTAAAATCATATGCTCCTTCCCTTTGTTTTTCCTTGATTTGAAATTGTGAAAGAGAAAAAACTTCCTAACATGTACTATGCTGTTCTTTACAATACAGGCAAGCCAAGGGCTGAATATTAGAGAGCTATGTGTCAGATCAATTTTTGCTGCATTCTGCTTCCATGCATACCAGCAGGTGGGGCCTTTCAAAGATTTCTTTTGCTGTTGTGAATAAGATTGTCTTCTATGAAGATTTCCATTTTAATTATGATCTGCAGGAAATAATCACTTTTGCTCTGATGATTATGATCCTTTGATTTTCCAAACTTAGAGTCATTTTGATTTTTTTTTTTGTTTAAATGCATACTGCTCATCAATAAGTTCTCATCAAAACAAGTATTTTAAAAACCAAAAAATTTCAATACCACTTGATAGAAAATTTGAGAAAAAAAAAATATTGGAAAAATCAAATAAGAATAACACAAGAGCGTAACCTACATAAGAAATTGATACAACTTTCAATCTTGGATTTGTAAGTTTTTTTTTTTATATAACTTTCTCATTTCTATTCAATATAGGACTTAAACTTACACTAAATATCCAACATTTAGAAAGACAAACTCTTTCAAATATTTAAATGTGTTTAAGGGACAAACAAGGCCTTACTCCCTAACTTCTGCATATTATTAGAAATTCTGATTTAAGCAACTTTAGCTCTCTTCTCTTGAGTCCCTTTGTGCATTTTCCTTTGCACAATGGTCTCCTCCAATTCATTTCTGAGCTTGCACATTGTTTTGAATGCTGCAATAACAATAATACACTGCACATAGTTAAAGTGAGAATTAAAAGAGTTTGGTTAGAGAAAAATAAAAATGAAGAGAAACTTTTGGTCCAAATTAGTCCTAGAAGTGACACTTTAAATTAACAATGTGACTAACTGAGTATGGCATTTGCATGGAGCTAAATAAGTGCAATTGATGGCAGGTTTCATATATGATATTAGAGATGGTGTCACCTGTGACACACTCAGTTGCAAACAGTGTGAAGCGTGTGGTTATCATTGTTTCTTCAGTCATTTTCTTCCAAACTCCTGTCTCTGCTGTTAATGCACTTGGTAAGTCTCTCATGCCCTATACATGACCATATATGTCCTACAAATTTATGGTTGAAGTTCTTAACTTTGTACCCTCAAAACACATGCCTGTGGACCATTTGCTACAACTTAGAAGATTTCTCATGTCCCTTTTACTGTGGTGTGCATGTGACAACAGGAACTGCTATTGCTCTTGTTGGAGTTTTCTTGTACTCAAGGGCAAAAAGGATGAAGCCAGTGCAGAAGACAAATTGAGGCACAATAACCCTTTCAAAGGACACATGGAGAGAGGAAAAAGTAAATATTGTAGACACATCATAACAATAATTGATTTTTTTTTTCTTTTCTTTGTATCAGTACTACTTATAACTGGAACTCAATTTTAGTAAATAATAATACAGGAGTTTAATTGGTGCCCTTATAAATGTTCTATGATATAACTTTTTAATATGGTTGTTATAAAGAGTTTAATGGTATAATGTATTATTGGTATCAAAATTTTAATTTTCAACCAAACAGAAATAATTGTTCTTTTTACCACTTTTTGACTTGACTAGGTGGAGTCTTTAAGAAAATTGATTTAAATTATATTTTTTTGTTAGATTAATTTTTTTAGGAAGATGAACTTGATAATTTCTAAAAAAAATAAAGTGGATAAAAGTTTGAATTTATTAGTGGAATTCATGGCTCATTAATTTGATATTTTTGATAACAACACTTCTTTGTTCCAGCTTGCCATTTTGACAAGTTAATATCTTTTTCATTTATGATTAATCATTTAAAAAGTAGTATTTAAGAATGAAAAATTATTTTACTTTCGACAGATACATAGAAATATTAATAGAATGTTGAACAATTAGAAGATATATAAACTCTCACGTGTAATTATCTACTTCTTCGAGCACCTGACACGCATGAATAATAAGGAGATAATTTATCTTTACATTTTCTCGTGATAGTTGACAATTCATTGAAAAAGTTAAGTTTCAAAATATTTACATAGAATTTTCTGCAACACAATCAAAATACTTCAATAACAAGTTTGATTATTTGTGCATGACTAATTCATGATCATGCCTTCTGGAGATAATTTAGTATATAGTTATTCACTTATGTATTTTTTTATATAATTATTTTTTATTAGTAATTTATCATGTATTTTTTTATAAAATTCAAATAATTGTATGAAATAACTTATTTTTAAGTTACTACTAGTTTTAGAGTAGTTGTCACTTATTTTTTAGTGGTTATATTATATAATTTATTTTTATGTAATTGTCATTCCTCTTTTAATGATGGTAAGATGTAACTCATTTTTAAGTAGTTGTATCATGTATCTTATTTTGAAGAGTTATCAATAATTTTGGATTGGCCATATCAGTTAGCTCATTTTAAAGTATGACTAATTGAAAATTACTCATTTTATAGTGGTTCCATCATCTAATTCATTCTCGAATTGTATTAATTTTTAAATGTCTGTATTACATAATTCGTTTTAGATTATTGTTAAGAATTTTTTAATGGTTTTGTGATGTAACTCATTCAATTTTTTATTTATTTTTGAGTAATTATCACTTATTTTTTAATAGTTATATCATATAATAATACATTTTGAATTAATTGTCACTCGTTTTAAAATGATTATATTATATAATTCACTTTTAAGTTATTATTCAAAGAAATGTATCATATAATGCATTTTCAACTCATCAAGTTGTTAGACATCTAAAGATAGACAACTTGAGAAGTTGTTAGATACAAGTACTCAAACTTAGAACACTTTCATTTGTCATACACCTTTTTTATATACTCTACAATCATTTTAACACAAACAATTAAATAAAAACACCAATTAAAATATATGACTATACACTTCATATACACGACATTACAATTATCCATATTCATCTTCAAATCCTATCTCTAAAATCATTCGGTTGGGGTACAAAGATTTGGTAATTGCACTTGTAGAAAATAAATCAAAGATTTTACTACAGAGGTGTAATTGCATCACATGTGTGAAAGAATATTAATAGATAAAATTACATCACCAAGATATAATTGCGTCAAGAGGGGTACTTGTAGAAAAGGCAATAGAAATTTAAACACAAAATTATAACAACATCACATAAAGAAGTGCATTACAAGTTTAATCACAAGTTTAAAATGTTGAGTTAAAAAAAGACAATTGTTTCTTGCACGATAAAAGTTATTTCCTGCACTTAACAGATTATTAATTTTACAATAATATTCTTGTTATTTTTATTTTTAAATTTATTAAATAAATATTTTTTTTTTCACATTGGCAGAATGAATCAGGCGCTAGATTTAAGTTTCTTTTTTTCTCTCATATATATCTCTTTTAATTTTAAATTAATAAAATAAAATTTACTTTCTATTTTTTTTTATTTTTCTCTCTCATATATATCTCTTTTAATTTTGAATTAGTATGTAAAGAAAATAAATTTTGTTATAACCATAATTTAAATTTAAGATTTTTATCATTTTATTTATTAATACAATATATGTAAAATTAGTAAAGTATAGTTAATTGACAAAAAGTTTATATTGGGCAGAGAAAACAACAATTATGACCTGTACTTATAATTTTTTAAAATATTGAAATTATCTTTAGCATTTATAAATTATTATTTTCATATATTTTTATTCATTCTTTCTTTTATAACAAAGATTCTCTTATGATTTTTTTTATTTTCATGTCAAATTATTTTCTACATGAAAGCTGAATCTTAAACATTTTGTAATTTTTTTTATAATTTACTTTGATTTTGTTTCTTTATAACTTAGTTTTTTTAATATCTGTTTGATGAAGTGAAAATAAATAATATGATAGAAGAAGGTAATATAATAAAAGAAGAATAGAAGAAGGTGAGTAGAGAAAAACTACCAAAAAAACAGAATAAAAATTCTTACTTTATTGATTTAAAATTAAAAAGGGTCTGAGAGAGAAAAAAATATTAACTTTTTTAATTTGGTTATATTTATCTAGCGGGTGAATCAACGACGTGTGAGAGAAAAAAAATTATTTAATAAATAAATTTAAAAATAAAAATAACAAGGATATTATTGAAAAATTAATAATTTATTAAACACAAAAAACAAATTGTATTTTACAGGAAGCAACTGACTTAAGAATATGGAACCTAACAAAAAAATAAAATACTTTTTAGCACATCTTAATCATCAATATACTGGATAAACAAATATACTTGATAAACAAATGATACAATTCACATACATACTTATATTAAATAATAACTTTTGTGAAGATCAATATTATCAATATACTGGATAAACTAATAACTTTCATCACTTGTTATATACCGGTTAAACAAGTTAATGATAATAGACAAGTGGCTAATGGAATCAGTTAATCTAATATATATTAAAAAAAATATATAAGTAATATGTATAGTTTGATCACTACTTACTCCAAATTTAAAATCATATTATCTTGCTAAAACACCTAATATCTCAAATTTATAACTATAAGTTCACATTCCAATTCTAGGAACATGATAATAAGTCTAACATAAAACAATTTCTTACATATTATAACAAGACAAATACATAAAAAAATAAATAACAAAAAATATCTAATTTTTGGAGCATCACAACAAGACAAATTCATAAAAAAATAAATACAAAATCACGTTTTTATTAAAAAATGGCAAAAATAAATCAACTCAATTTAGATTGGATTTTTCAACTTTTTTTCCAAAATGGACCATGCATGATTGATTGAATTATTATTAGCTATGACTCATCAAACAAACAAACAATGCCAATGCCAATGCCAGCTCACTGCAATTAATTTTTTTTTAAAAAATCCAAGAAAAACAGCCATGCTATAGAGTTGATAACATTAGTTTCTTTATAAGATAATGACAAGAATTACTCAGAGACAAAAATTTAAGTATGGATAAGAAGTTTCATAGTGAATGAAAACCAATCAAATAATAAAGAAGAAAAAAAACTACAATATTATTATGATAAAATTTAGAAGTTGATGATTTGATATTTTATGTAGATATTTAGTGAGTAGTTGATGTGGAGTGTTTGGCATATCCCTAGAAGAAACCTAACAAGAAGTGAGAGTTATTTGTGTAAAATGTGGTGTGGGTGAGTGTGAGAGGGGAGTGGTTGTGATTATTTGGTGAGTTATGTTATGGCTCTCTGTGAAGACACTTGCTATGCCTGTAATGGCCTCTGCATATAATGGTCCCACACATGTTATGGTTCTTGGAACAACTCAATTCATTTCTTCTGTCTCTTTCTTTCTGGTGTGTGCATGTGACCACACAAACTGGTCTTGCTCTTCTTGGAGTTTCTCTGTCCTTTAGGGCAAGCTCATTCAGCCTCACATATTGAGACACAATAACTTTCTCTTTTTATATATTTAATAATTTTATATAACTTTAAATTTTTTTAAATAGATAATACTTCAGATGTAATAACTGATTTAATGACATTATCTTAATAGATTTGAAATAAAAATATTTAAAAAAAAAATAATAATGATAATGATGATAATAATAATAAATTTTTTAGTATTTGAGACCAAATTTTAGTAGATAATACATCTAGTGTAATGTAAGTGAATTACACTTTCAATTAAATTTAATCTTCTGATATGATTTTTTCTCTTATTAAAGTGTTCTAATATTATGAAAAGTTTAATGGTTATGTGTTGTTGATAATTTTGTATCGGAAAGTAAGTTGTATGAAATGGTATGAATTTTAAAGAGTTAGTTAAGTTCGAGTTACCTGATAAATTTACGTATTTTTAAATAAGTTTTTATTGAATTTTGTTTTATTGAATAGTTAAAATATTTTTTTTTTGTTTAAGTAGTTTGGCTTCTTTCTTTTAATGAGATGTCATGACGTTCTTTTTATTTTCTTATATTTAACACATTGGTTAACTTTTTTTCTCCGTCAATATTTGTTAACTCATTTATTTTCTCTTTAAAAGCTAATTGACTGAGGAGTCAAAAACGATTAAAAACAAAATGAGTGGATTAATTGACGAATTGAAGACTAGAAAATGAATATAATAATCAATACTTAAATAAAACTAAAGAATATTTTGAGCATTGGATAAAACAATTTATTTTATTAATATAATTAAAAATAGGTGTTTAAAACCCCAAACGATTGTTATTATTAAAATTAAGATATAAAAAAATGATCAAAAATATATGTGTAAAACTACTTACACATTGTTAATATTTAGTTTATTTTATCTATATAAAAGTCGAGAAACTTGTGTATTATTTCACTAAGAAAATATCAATTTTATCTACGGATTTGAATATATAATAGTTTAGAAAAAGATAAATTGATTGGAAAACCTTATAATCTAACAAAATAATAGTAATAACAAATAAGATAAAATAAAATAAAATAAAACAATTCTATTTTGGTGTATTTGAATTTAAAATTTTTGATTAAATTGAAAATAGTTATATATTAGTTAATTTACAAATTTAGGGGTTACTCTTAGTATGAACCATGACAAGAGTGGGCCTCAGAGGCCCAATAGAAATAAATAGTGGGCCTAAGAGGCCCAATAGAAATAAAATTAAATGGTTAGAGAATTTTATTGGATTAGGTTAAATATTCCGGATATTTCTTTGCATATTCTAAAAAATATAACCAGCACTCGTTTTTTTCATACATTTGGAATTTAAAATCAACGCGTTGATTAAAAATTTTTTGGAGTGTAGGAAGTCAATTTCGAATATTAAAATATTAAGATAAATCTTATGATATTAATTAGTTTTATTTAATTTTTAAAAATTATAAGACGAAATTTGTGGGATTATCATTAGTTTCTTTTTTCTTGTTAAATGTATGAGTTTGCACTTATTAAGGTATCAATGAAAAATTAGACTAGTAATTTTTGTAGTAGGAGTAAATTTAGCTCTCTAACAACAAAATATGGGATAGTATAATATATTTAAGGGTTTTTTTCATTTTGTGTAATTTTTTTACAAAATTTCTAAAATGGGCAAATTGTTTTTTCATTTCTGTTGTGGGTAAATCATGTCAAGTTATCACGATTTTATTATGAAGTTAGTATAAAAGGTGAAATCATGCTACATTAACACAATTTCAGTGTAATAAAATTAAACTGAATCGTGTCACATCACTACCATTTCAGTTAAAAAAAAAACTGAAACTGTGTGTGTATAATAACATTATTTCAATTAACATGGAGGTGACACGATTTTACTGTTTATACTAAAATTGTGTCATGATGACACGATTTTAAATTAAATAAAATCGTGTCATGATGACATAATTTGTTGGTATGAAATCATACTAATTTAGCACAATTTACTTATAACGGGAATAAAAATTTGTTTTGTCCATTATAAGAATTTTATTAAAAATTTGATCTAGAATGGAAAACAAAACTATATTTAATCATAAGTATCACTATCAACCTTCATGTCATCTTTAAATTTAAGTCAATCTAAACGATTGATTTATAAAACTAAAAATCATCTCCTAATTGTATATTTAATTTTCAAACGCTTGAAGTGGATGTCAAATCTTGAAGAATATTATAAAGGAGAAAAAGATTGACTTTATTTTTCTTAATTAAGTTTTAATTATCTTATAAATATAAATATTTATAATTGAATTTTTAATCAATTTTACATTTATTAAATATTTAAATTTTATATATTCTTAATTGAGGTCTTGTTATTAAAATGTATTATTTTTCAATTTTCATAAAAAATAATGTTAAGGCAAAGTAGATTTATACGCAAGTATATATTTAAATGATTGTTTAAAATATTACTTAAAATTTTGATAATAACAAACAATATTAAATTTTATTTATTTAATCAATTTTTTAAGTATAGATCACATAAAGTTTTTTAAAAGAATATAAAAAAATTATAGATACATATGCTTATAGGTAAAAAGTAAACAAGTTAATAACATATCTTTTGTCTCTCAAGGTTGTCTTGAAAGATTTTGAAAATATCTATAAATTTATTTATGAAACCATTACATAATCCATAATTCCTATAAATGCCTAATAAACTTAGCTGCCAAAAATTTTCAAAAGTTCTCTCTTCTAAAAACTAACATTCTTTTCAAATACTAATAGTTAAAAATATTTTGATAAAAAAGTAATTAATAAACAAACAATTACTAAATAATATTATGAAAAACAGACATATTAATTTTATATATATAATCTATATATATATATATATATATATATATATATATATATATATATATATATATAATATATATATATATATATATATATATATATATATATATATATATATATATATATAAGATTCTCTATTATGAACACATTTTATATTTCTATTTTACTCTTAATTAGATTATATGATTAAAAAAATCTATAACAATATATGAAAAAATACACATTTAATATTCTTATTTTATTCTTAATTATATTTAAAAAAATAAAAATAAAAATAAAAGTAAACTATCCAAAAATAACTGCATGTAATTATCCATTATTTTTCTTTTTAATATTATTTTCTCCTTAGAATACACACAGGCACAAAGTTCTTCTCCACAAATAGTGATAAAAAAAATATTATTCATTAGATTATATCTCATAATCTCATAATTAAATATTTTAGTCTCTTATAATGTTCAAAAACTTGTATTGTTAAAAAAGTTAATAAATCGTCCCTCATTTTCTTATCAAGATTTAAAAACCTAGTAATTTCATTGCAATTACTTACAATTTTAAATCTGTATAATCAATGTAATTAAAAATAAAAAAATTACGATACTCAAATATTTTATTTGAAAAGCAAAACTTATACTCCCTGATACAAAAAAAAAAAAAAAAAAAAAACTATCAAAAAATGCCTATCTACAATAAAAAAATTTATAGTTATTTTATAAAAACAATTATTTATTATATAAAAATAAAAAATTATTTTGTGGTTAATTTTGTTCTCTATAAAACTTTGCAATTGAACTTTTTAGGTATATTCTGTTGTCTATGACTACCTTGGACCAAGAGTTGTAGACTAGTGATTATTTTCTTGGTGTTTGCTTAATATATAGAGGATGTCTTTTTAATTATGTAAAAATATGACAATACTTGTAATATTTTTTAATTTTAAATTATTCTATTTGGAAAAGTTTAAATGAGACTAAAAAAACTATTTAAATATTACATAAAAAAGATATTTTATATGAATTAAAACAAAAATAAGATACAACTATATTCAGGTATCAAAATAGATGTAAGTTAAAAATGCATAATTTTTTAGAGACTAAACTCATATTTCAAAAGTTTTTAACTAAGTTTGAGGATGTGATTCTGCTTACAGGTTATTCTAATTGAATACACAACTTTTTAATATATATTGTAAAGATCATTTTATAGAAAAATTGTATAAGAGAACAATAAAACCTATATTTCTTAATAAATGTTTGCTTCTAAACGAAAAGAATACGGTGAAAATGGTAAACTATATATTGATAGTAGTTTTAAAATTAATTATACATCTAAAATTATAAAACTCTTTTCTATTAAAAAAAATGTATTTAATCTAAAATCGTATTTATATACCTTAACTTTAAAGTCTCAGATATTTAGTCTCAGGATAATGTTAATTAGTAGGATTGATAACGAGTCCATATTCAACATGTTGAAAATAAGTCTACTTGAATTGAATTAGTTTGTATAAGATCTGTTGGTTAATACATAAATTTTAAAAAATATATAAAAAGTTTTTATAATATTTTTTTTTCAAATTTAAGTATCTTATAAAAGCAATAATTTACTACATGAATAATAATTAAAAAAAATACTTAAAAACTAATGATTTACTACTTATTAAAAATAAATAGAAATAAAAAATAATATATTAAAGTAAATATAATATAATAAATCTAAATTTACATTTATAAATATATAATATTTATAAAATAATAAATAAAAAATATTTAATCATATTTAAATATAAATAATACAAATTGTTGGTGACTATGTAAAGTTGAAGAGCAATGCGGCGCTAGGGTTTTGTAGTGCGTTGGAAAGGGAAATTGATCATCAGTGTTTCTAACTGGAAGAAGTGTTTTTGCATACGTAAGGATGTGTTTGTGATCTTTCATAATTTCAGAAACTTAAGAAGATTTGAGATTGTTGAAATAGGAAGGTAAGGTTAAATGTTTCTAAGTAATCATCTTATTCTTCTTTTGTATTGTGTATCGATTGTTTGATTTTGTCTTTTAATTTGATAATGTCAAAGAAAAGAATATGCATTGTAATTATATAATTATGGAAAGCCAGATAATACTAATGAAATACAAAGTTACATAAAAAAGTTGAATAATAAAAACAGGAAATATGATATTATTTAATTTCATCTTTTGGGTAATTACAATGGTTGGATCGGTGGGATATATAGGAATAAGCAATGTTAGATGTAGAAGTGGGTGATGAAATTGAATTTGTATTTGGATTGGTTAAATATATAATCTATTTTTGAGCATGTGTTGGTATTATTCAATGATATTATAATAGACAATTACAAAGTGACATTTGCATCCGATTTTTATTTTTTTTATCAAATTAAGAATGATTTTGTAAGTTTATTATATGCAATTTCAATGTGGTGTTTATTTTTGTTCCAAACCTTTGTTTTAATTTAGTTAGTAAAAATGAAGGTAGATGTTTTTCAAAGTAATACAATTTTTGTAAAGATGATTGCCAACATCAATAGAACATGATTACAAACAAGATTGATAATAAATGACAAGATATGATAGTAACATTGTATAACTCACATAACAAACAATATATTTTATTAGGGTGATTGTTTCTAAAACTTGACTATAATAGATAATAATTACATCTTCTAGAATAGCATTGGTTATCAACAATATAGCCAAAATGTATCGACAACCATTACATGTACAAAATTACATAACCAATTTTTCCAAAATAAATTATGTATAATCTATTTTTTCATAAATTTTGAACTTGAAATCACTTTGAATGTGTTATCAAAAGTTTTGTATGTTTCAATTGCTTCATTAATGTTGTCTAAGGACTTTGTCAGATTGTTGATCAAGACATCACACTCAACATTCAAATTGAATTCCATACATATTTTCATTAGCCACTCTATAGTCGTTGAACATTAAGGTCAATTTACTTTATGTGACTCATCCTATCCTCTCATACAACTACATAAGTTGATTTTACCGTTTCAATAATCATATCTCTAGTCAAGCTTCTCCAAATCATTTTTGTAGTTGTCTTCCAATTGATGAAGACAAAATCTATGCTCATTGTCACCATATGTTTGCTCCATTACAACATGCACTAGTAACAAACCACATTTAGGGACAAAACTCAAGTTTCAACTAAGACAAAAGGATAATGTTAATATTTGTTAGTCTGACATAATAACTAGTTTATTCCTTGCTGGACATCCAATATAATCAAATCAAAATTCCAAAAACAATTTGTTTCTATTTCAGCAATCATTAGAAAGGTAATAGTAAATTTTGATCATTTACATTTTTACCAACTATCAGTAACAATTGGCTTTCAAATGACAACCATCAATACCAAAAGAGCTACATCTTGGATGAAATGCCTATTTACAACTATATAAGCATACATAAAATCCTCCAAAGAAGGTCTATCAACATATAATTTACAAGTGTTTTCAGCATATGTCTTCTTCAACTCAACATAATATGATCATATATAAACTATATTACTTATTCGCATCACCTTCAATGATGTCAATTGTCAATTTCTTGGTTTTTAAGCAAATTTAGAAGTAATTCCCATAGAAAACTTTTTCTCTGACATATGTCACAATTCTATTTGTAGTAATTTTTCTGTTTATTTTAACCATTTGTAGTATCTATCTTGCCACCCACTTGAATTTCACATTCTTATTTGCAAAAAACCTACTACAATTGTGTTTGTCAATATAGAAAAAAAATGCAGAAAGATTCATTTTTCCTAACTCTACTCATATATATTCTAAATCCACAATTTTGACCCATGCTAGATGCTGTATTCACTCTCTCTACTTCATTTCACTCAAACTTAATTTTTTACCATTTAACACAAAATGTTCCATAACAACTCTTTCTCTTTTGAGCTCTGCAAATGAGCCAAATTACATTTCTAGTTTGAACTCAAAATCCTCCCTCAAGGTAGTATGTTTGTTTTGTCATCTTTTTTTCCCCCTTTTTTATAAAAAAATGTATTAAAATGGAAGCATTTGAAAGGTACTTCAACTCTTATACAAAAAGCTAAAATACAAACATTCCTAGGAGTTATGAACCATGACCATTAACACAACAATCCTACTCACTACCTTGCATAACCCCTTCCACTATATTACAACAAAACCCCAACCCAAGTCTAAGGCAAGGCGTAAGAGTGAAAAAAATACAAAAGCAAGAAGACCAATTTAACAACTATGGTTGGTACATTTGGCATTCGGTCAGAGAGCCTCATATGAAATGTATTGTAATACTTAGGTTGTTTTTTTTTTTTTTCATTACAAACTCATCTTTCTCATTCTCATCCTTAATGCAACTCACTATTTCTTGAGTGATGTAGTCACATTTAATATCTCATTCATTGACCTTATCAAAATTTAGAACCTTGAAAGGACTAATGTCCACCTGTCTTATTATCACTTTCACAATGGACCACTCATCCTTTTTACAACTCTACACTTCATCAATATTTGTTTCATTGTATATATAACGTTTTATCCTGAAAGTCTTCCTATGATAATTATAACAGTAAACCCATCCTACAATAAATATATAACTTTAAACTGTCAAGTTAATATTTATTTATTGATAATTATTCAAAAATCCCGAATTGAAAATTTTGATTAAAAAATTTAATTAAAATGTCTAATTCAAAAACCATAATTACAAACATGTACTTTTAAGTACCAAATAAAACAAACTATACACAAAATTGGATCGTTCTATCCTACTCCATCAAAGCAATTGTACCTCAAATCCAACATTATTCTTGAACTGGAATACACGAAAACAATACTCTCTATAAAAATCACTCCGAAATAAAGCAAATACATACTTATCTCCAAATAGATTTTGTCAGATTTAACACAAATTTCTTCATGTTGTCATTGTCACCCTTTCTTGTGTAGTGAATACCTTGGTTTTCTTTATATCTAACGTAAATTCAGAGCGACTCATTGACTCCTTTCAACACTTCTTCAACGCGTAATGATAAAAGCTATTTTAAATTTTAAACTCATACGTTTCATTTAATTCTTAGCGTTATACAGTTACCATGTATTTTTAACATTATTCTACATGATTTTATTATTATAATAATTTTATTAATATTAATTCCTCTCCAATTCAATCTAATTCAAGCATTGAATAACAATTTTACCCATCATCAAGTTCTTAAAAAATTATTGAAACAGAAACTAAACAATAAACACACAAGACAAATCATAAAAACATAGATATGATATCACATAAAGAAATTTTTAACAAAATACATAATAGCATATAACTAATGTTCTTAAAAAAAAAGAAAACAAACATCAATAATAAAGTACTCGGTTTGATCAAACCTTACATATATAACCACACACACTTCATAATAATTATTTTGCATATCCCTAATATCTTCATCATCAACATTTATAGTATATAATCAAGTCAAAGTTGAGATGAAGTCTTATAAAATACTAGTAAACCATGTAACGGTTGTTGCTATTTTTCCTTGAAACCTAGCTCAAGAAAAGAGCTAGCTCATGACAATTGCATCCCTCCACCTTCTTCTTCTTCTTCATGTCTGAGGGTTTCTTGAGACCTTTTGCAGGTTCCACAGTTGCAGAGACCCATTTGACATAGGCATGGAGCACTGACCCCTTATAGTGACCTTGCTTGTCCTTCTTGCAGCTTTGGCGTCGCATGGTGGCATTCCAGTGGTTCTTCACAGCATTCTCAGTCCTACCAGACAATCTCTTTGCAATCTTTGACCATTTTGTCCCAAATTCTTGGTGCCCTTTGATCAAAATCATGTCTTCCTCCAAGCTCCATGATCCCTTCTGCAAAATCACATATATATTCATGTTAAAATAATTTGCAATTATATAATAAAAAAAGTGTCTTAAAATATATTTTCCATACAAAAAAGAACTTGATTTGAACAAAACAAAAATACAAATTCACCTGACTAGTAACACTGAGAGAAAGAGACAAAAATCAAATTAGCATGTTCTTTTAATAATAAGAAAAAATTGTGAAAAATAGACTAAAATATCAACTTTGAAAAATCAGTAAAAAATTAATTGGTAATGTATGAAAGAGTTATACAATTAATTATCATATGCATAAATACAATGCAAAAATTGTTTATATGAATTTTCAATTGCTTGAACTCTTGATCTTTATGTGACAAGTTCGTGTTCTATTTATTACATGGCAATGACCATCATGAACCAGACATAGGTGGTTGAAGAAAAATGGAAAGAGGGTAATTGGATAATTGAAACAAAGGGGAAAAATATAGATCTAGAGTATGTTAGAAAAAAAAAAACTTACTTCTTACGATTTTCTTCTGTAAAAAATTATTAAAAAAATTATCAAAAATATGAAAATGGTTTAACTTTATTCTTTAATCCCATTATTGAGACACACAAGAGTATGTATATATAAAGAAATAAGAATTAAAAGAGAGAAACCCTAATGTTTGGACGAAGATTGTTGTTCCATCTTTCCCGACATTGTTTCCCAATTCGGCCCTTGAGAAACCTTGCAATTTCTGACCATTTCTTTGGCCCGAATTGATCCACCTTTTCCAGAAGAACCCTACAAAAACCACAAAATCTGATTAATTAAATATGTTACAATAATTTTTTTTCATGAAATAAAATCAATGCAAATCACATAGAAATCTGTCACTAAATAGTTTTTATTTGAGAAAAACACAATTATTATCACCAATTCAATTTTGGTGATGACA